>Ga0116108_1000002_pt1 | contig 273168 bp, 286 predicted proteins | sample June2015DPH_6_15_FD_88970 | JGI IMG/M metagenome (GOLD analysis project Ga0116108, IMG submission 88970) | Peatland microbial communities from SPRUCE experiment site at the Marcell Experimental Forest, Minnesota, USA - June2015DPH_6_150 | ecosystem: Environmental > Terrestrial > Soil >... | reverse complement strand
TGGAGGCCCGAAGCCAGCCTCGATTCCGAGCGGCATCACAGGCGTCTTCTCCTCGGCGACTCCCATCACTGTCAGTTGCCGGAGCATCGCGGCGACGGAAAGCTCGCGCTCATCGGCCAGCGACTTCAGGTCATCGTAGATGGTAGTGGCGAGGCTTGTTGTAACTTTGCGTTGGTCAGCCACTAGTCCCAGCCTTCCCTTGGGTTTGGGTTTGCCGGCCGTCACGGTGCGTGGCCCCCGCGTTCAACTTCTGGATAACCACAACTGACCCGTGCTTTGTGCCCTCGTAGACTCCTCGCCACAGGACGACATAGTCCCCCTGCGCGATGCCGAGGTCGCCGCACCACTCCGTCGGAATGGTGATGGACTTAGACCCGCCGACGAATCCGACGATTCTGATTGCGGGATCTTCTTCGTCAAGAAGTCGTATCCGCTTCGCCATGTCTTTCACTTACTTCTCATACTTCGCAAGGTATTAAAAGCGGGCCAGAAATCCGATGGAAAAAAGCAGTATTGTTAGAAGGTTAGGGTCTCTAGTGTAATGTCAGTTGGTTTGAGCCTAGAGCCGGGAAAACCAAACCATGTCTTATGTGAGTCTCTGGCAAGGAATATTCCGTCTGGGCTAGTTTTGGGTTAGCTCTGGCCGTCTTAGGATTCCGTTGGTACCTGTCAGTGAGTTTCGAGGTCTGTAGCGGGCGTGCCGCATTTCCCGCAGATTATGTCGGTCGGTGAGAATTCTGCGCCGCAGTAATGACATTTCCTTATCGTTTCCCTCGCCTGAAGGGAAACATCAGCCCGGGATAGCGAATGGAGAACAAATCCGTTCAATTCCCTAGGCTCGAACATCGACAGTTCTGACGCGATGAGAAATTGGGAATAGCCAAGCGCGCCACCATACAGGTCATAGACACCTGGAGCGAGGTCTAGAGCATAATGGCCCTTCTCCCTGGAAGTTACATAGCAAACCGATGTGACCTTCCTGCCAGTTGACTGATGCGTCGATGGAACCGCTGCGGTACCAGTTGCCCAGACAACAGCCGGCAGTGTCAACGGTTTGTCTTTCGAGAGGAATAATATCCCTGACAGACTCCAAGTCACGTACTCACCCTTGACATAGATAGGGTGGAAGTCAAACTGAGACGGTGTAGGCGTAACCCCGACGACCAGTATCTCATCTCTGCCGTAGAACCGGTATGTGCCCGCCACCTTAGGAGCGACGACTTGCGAAAGCCTGAAGCTGAACCATCCCCCTTTCAACGAAGACTGAGCCTCGGGGAATCTGAGCGTGGCCTTCACAACCCAGAATCCTGGATAATTGGGATCCTCGTCAGGGTTCACTGTAATCATTATGTCACCCGCAGAAGCTGGCAAATCTGTGTGGATCTCTTCAGAAGGATTGTTCAGAGGTGATGTCAGGTCAAACTGCGGCGGGATGTAGACCGTCACAACCTCATCCCCGTGAAGAACCTCATGAGGCCTTACTGCCACCAATACTCTGACTGTATTCTGGTGGTCGTCCGTTGATGTTAGAATTTCCGTTCCTTCCCCAACGGGGTACCTTGAGTCTTGAGTAGCCCGATAAGGCCAAGGCTGTGGAGAAACCGCAACAACGCCGTGCGTTTGAACAGCAGCCTCCGGTGTAAATTCCCTTGCGATTTCAACAAGCAGCTTCCGCAACTCGACAGTATTTGATTTGGAAAACCGATGGTACTTGCACACGAGGGGAAGAATTCCCCCGACTTTAGGCACTGCTTCTTCAACTAAGCCGTAAATCGGTTTTCTGTCTCCATATGCTGCATAGGCCATACCAATCTCGTTCTGAATCCAGTCGCTCTCGTTGGAAGTGATCACCGCTAGAAAACCGTTTGATGCTTGTATTTTGTTCAGTATAACCGGTAGCGGGGGAGTCTTAGAGATCTCTTGGGCTATGACGCACTCAATACCATGAACGCCAAACTCGCTTCTAATGACCTCCACTAACCATTCATCATCCTTCCCGTAACTTATCGACAGAAACAGCTTACCCAAAATTCGGTCGCCTGTGTCTGATTCTTTATTCTACAAATCGCCCAAACTTCGCGAGCACTATGTCCACCGCTAGTGTTCAATTGAAACCCAAGAAACATGAAGACAAGCAATCGACACTGTTCGATAACTGTTCGACAATTGTATGACAAGTGTCCGACAAGTGTATGACACTGTCCGACATTCCATGAGCCGAGAGGTTCCGTGTCGGACAATTCAGCCGTAGGGTTGCTATACAGTGGCTGTCGGACAACTTACCAGCGGCATTCCTAGCTTGGGTTAGCTGATTGGCTAATGTGAACGGTGACTTGGATCGCTGCGGCCCTGGTTCCACGCTGTCGAATGCGAGTCTCGAGGATTACGCTGGCGGCTGAGTGCTTTGCTGAAGCAACAAGCGCTCAGACATGACGAAAAATCGGCATAGAAAGTGAGTGAGGCTTGATTTAACGCCCCGCATAGGTCATCTTTTTCCTAGAAGAACACCTCTGCTAACCGTGTTATTTCACGCTCCGTTCCCTGATTAGATGCGGAAATGTGACTTAGCAAAATTCCAAGCAGAACTGATCTGCGAAACCCAGGAAAAGAGTAACTTTCACCTCAACGATTTTGTCTCAAAACACACACAATCAATGAATTAAGGCGAAAAGCCCCTTTTCGACGATAATGTTACATTTACCTACTGTAGAGCACTCTCTGGATTCCACAATTCTACGCTGAACAATCCTTGTCTGAGGCTGGCTGTTCAGTTTCATTCTTCTCTGACGGTTGAGTTTCATTCAGCTTCCTTGCTTAAGCAGCGAGGTCGGGACTGACCTGCCCGTGATGGTTGATGCGGTGTCCTAGGTGTGGAAGTTCACTGTTCTTCGAATCAGTTCTGAGGATCAAGCAGCCTGACAACTCATACCGTGAGAAGAGGTATCAGACCTGTGACGCTTGCGCCATCGAATGTGATGCGATGCCAGACCCGGATACCTTATGAAGATGCGGTGTTTCCTCATAGATGAGTTAATTCCTTTGTGGGACGATCTGAGAGCATTCTTGAATTACCTTGAAGAAAAAAAAGAAATGGCGACAATACGAGAAGAAGTAGATGTAAAATGTGAGATTTCAGCAGGGCTCCAGAAAACCTGCAAGATAGGAGGGCCAGCTCTTTACTTTAAGAACGTTAGAGGCCACAGAATACCCGTTGTGGGAGGGGTCTATGCTACTGAAGAGAGAGTGCTTTCGATTTTAGGGACAACCAAAGAGAGCGCTCCTAAAGACTTTCTTCATGGAATGGAAAATGAAGTCCATCCTACAATAGTGAGTAAGGGGCCCTGTCAAGAGGTTGTCTGGTTGGGAGAGGAAGTTGATTTGGCCAAGCTCCCCATTCTAACTCATGCGCCCAAAGATGGTGGACCATATGTAACGAGTATCGTGATAGCCAAAGACCCCGAATATGGGAGAAACGTATCTATCCATCGATGCATGGTCAAGGGAAAGAATAAACTGGCGCTCGTCATCGACGCCGGTCGACATTTAGGCGCATATTACCAAAGGTCGGAGTCGATGGGTAGGCCTCTCGAAGTCGCCATAGTAATAGGAACGGATCCGATTATCCCAATAGCATCTCAAACGGTTCCGATTAAGGGAATTTACGGAGACGAGCTAGCGGTCGCCGGTGGATTACGAGGAAAACCTGTAGAGCTTGTCAGATGCAGGACGGTTGATATCGAGGTGCCGGCCACAGCTGAAATAGTCATCGAAGGCGAAGTTCCTCCAAACGTAAGGGAAATGGAAGGGCCTTTTGGCGAGATGTCTGGATACTACGGAGCCGGAGTCAACAGCCCAATAATAATTGTAAAAGCCATAACCACGCGAGAGGAGCCCATCTATCACGCTATTCATCCAGGTAGACCACCAAACGAAGGCCACAACCTACGCTCAATTCCCGTAGACGCTAGTTTCTATCGCTATATTCGACAGGCATGTCCAACGGTGAAGGCTGTCCACTTCACATCAGGTGGGATTGGTCAGAATCACGTTGTAATATCAATCAAGCAAACCTACAAAGAACAAGCAAAGAACGTAATGCTGGCCGCGTACGGATCGAGACTCGATGTAAAGAATGTCGTTGTCGTGGATGAGGATATCGATGTTTATGACCCCGTTGAGGTTGAATGGGCCATAGCAACTAGGGCCCAGCCGGACACGGATGTCTACGTTTTTCCAAGAGTTGCTGGAGGCCCTGCTGATCCCTCAGCCAAAGAAGATTGCGTAGTGTCTGGAATGGCCATTGATGCAACAAAGCCATTCGGCGAGCCATTCCCGGAAACAATAGAATTGCCTGAGCCAAAATTCAGGATACCCGCCTAATTGGGGAATCCTGTAACTGATTCTCACAGAAATGTGTAGAAGGGTTCGGGGATGGAAGAGAAGAACGCTGTCGTTACCTGAGCTGGCACTGGGATTGGGAGAGATAGCGGGAAGCATAGCAATTAACGGCGGCCAAGTCGCGCTGGTTGGACGGTCTGTTGAGAGACTGAAGCGAACTCAGGAAGACATCCAAAATGAAGGGAGCAAAGCAGAGATCTTCGTCTCTTAGTCTCCTGCTATCCCAGTAAGCGCGTGTTAGGTACCGCAAATAATCCGGGCTGTCCCCAAGGCCGCCGCTATTGATAAGCCGCACCTTCAAGCAAGCAGATAGTTACCATTGACTCCGGCTAGAAAGTGTGAAGTCTATCATTGACTTGACAGATCACCAAACAGTAACGTTACAATCAATTCGCTCATCTAGGATTGTCTTCTGACTGCTTGGATGATTCATCCATATTCATTATATATCGGCCTGAAGACTGCGGCAACTACAGGGTGTAGTTAATTGGACGCTAAAGAACAAGTGAAATATTCGTACTTTGTCACAGTGGTTGGTGTCGCCCTTATGGCGGTTTCCGCTATTTAGAAGCAGTACGCGCCTTATTCGTCCGGCAGATGTTTCGTCCGAATGGAAACTTCAACGGAAACTTCACGGGAAACTTCACGGGAGGCCGCCAGTTCGCGGGCGGAAACCCCTTCGGCTTGACCAATGCCCTAACAATAATAGCTGTGATAATAGCAATCGCGGGTCTGGTCTGGCTTGGGATTGCCCTCCGGAAACCTAAGAGTGCCGCCAACTAGCCCCTTCTGTGTCAGATGCTTTGAAGGCCACGTGGCCTGAGATCCTTGTGAAGATTCTACGAAATGAACGCCAAAACGCCCAGTCAACTTAAGCCTACCTCCGAGACTCTAGAAGCCAGTACTACTTCGAAGATAAGCAATGATCAGAATTAGGAAAGGAGTTGAGGCTGGGAAGAATTAGTTTTTCATGGCTAGTCTGCAGTTTTAAATATAGGGTACCCTCAATTTGCGGCTATGAGAATAGCTTTTCTCGCTTTGTTTCTTAGCGTTCTAGTCCTAGTTCCAGTAAATGCACAGGCACCTACGACACCGTATGGTGGAACTCTGAAAGTAGGATGGGTAACAGAGGGAGATACCCTGAACCCATTCGTGACGGTATTGGACGAATCTATCTATGTTCTCTCATTGACATATGACACTCTCGGCAAATATGATCAAAACATGAACATAGTTCCTTGGCTCGCGTCGTCTTGGGATGTCTCGCCAGACGGTTCAACTTGGACATTTCACCTGGTCAAAAACGCAACGTGGAGCGATGGCGTTCCACTGACGGCTGCGGATGTGAAATTCACTTACGACTTTGCCATTGCAAACAACATAGGGTCTGCCGCGTCATACGTGGAATCCGTTCAATCTGTGAATACTCCGGACAATTACACTGTGGTTATTACGAGAAAGAGTCCGCTTTCTGCCGGTTTTGATGGGACTCTTGCCTATAGCGGTTTTCCAGTGTTGCCAAAGCATATTTGGGAAAAGATCACGCCTGACCAGATTCTCAAATTCGACAACGTTCCATGTGTCGGATCTGGTCCATTCTTATTTGACCAGTGGAAGAGAGGCGAGTTCCTTAGTCTAAAAGCAAATCCAAACTACTGGCACGGACGACCATACCTAGATGAAATAGTTTTCACCCTTTTCAAGGACTACGATACGATGCTGGCGGCTCTGAAGACGGGTGAGATTGATGTTGTCGCGCGCGAAGTTCCAGCGCTCAGTGCAAGTTCTCTGACCAGCGATCCTAACATTAAAGTCACCACTTCACCTGACTTCTGGACCCGCATCTTCACGCCGAATGACAACATCAATGGTACTGGCAACGTGGCTCTCAGAGACGCTCGTGTAAGGCGAGCGATGTCGTACGCGATCGACAGGGATCTCCTGGCCCAAACAGTTCAACTCGGATTGGCCGATCCAGCGGTATCATTCCTCCCACCCGCATACGGAATTTGGCACAACCCGAATGTTCAACCATACCCATTCAACCTGACGACCGCTGCTCAGATTCTCGAAGCCGCTGGTTACACTGATCCGCAACACACTGGAGTCAGATCCAACTCGAAAGGGGTCAGGCTCGAATTCAACTACTGGGTTCTGAACAGGTGGCCTGAGGAGATGAGGGCTGCAAGTCAAATTCAACAGTGGTTCGCTCAAATCGGTATCAAACTAAACGTGCAAGCCATGGATGGAGATACAATAATCGCCTACAACTATCCTGTCTGGAGGTATGACATATACCTCTGGGGATGGAGCATTGGGCCTGACTGGGACAGGCGGCTTTGGGTGCTAACAACTGATTCCGTGAGAGCGCAATGGAGTGCTAGCGGCTGGTCGAACTCTACCTACGATCAACTCTACCAAAAACAGCGCTACACACTAGATCCTGACCAACGTAAGGCAATCGTATGGCAGATGCAAGACCTCATTCAACAGGAGTCGCCTGAGATTCCGATCTACAACATGAGGAACATCGCTGCTTACAGAATCGACAAATTCACAGGGTTCATTTCCATGACTGAAGGCGTACTATCGGAAATCAACATTTGGAGCTGGCTTTCAGTCCGCTTGATTACGCCACCGCAAGTGACTATGACCACTGGCACGACAACCGCGGCTTCAGCTCCAGACAATACGCCTTGGATTGTAGCAGCAGTTGCCATCATTATCGCAATCGCAGCAATCGGCTACACTGCAATGCGTCGTCGCACCGCTACGAAAGACTAGAACATAACATAAGAGCGATCTTGGAAAGTGCCCACGAGGGACACTGATGGGGCTAATGCAGTACGCTTCACGTCGCGTGATACCGGCCATCATAACATTCCTCGCCATCATCCTCCTAAACTTCCTCCTTTTTCATGCTATGCCAGGTAACCCCTTCGCCCTTCTCCTGAGGGATCCTAGGATGCCTCCAGAAATGAGGCAGGAGATGGCGCACGCTTACGGACTTGATGCCCCGCTTTATGTTCAGTTCTTCTTATACATCCAAAACATTTTTTCTGGCAATCTTGGTATCTCACTTGTCTACAAAATACCGGTAACCGTCCTCGTCAGCGAACGACTTATGAACACACTGATTTTGGTCACCCCGGCGACAATTCTTTCGATCGTAATCGGGACACTTATCGGAACTCTGGCTGGTTGGAAACGAGGCAGCAAATTCGAGGGCGGTGCTCTTCTTTCATCTATGTTCGTCTACTCGCTCCCAGTATTCTGGCTCGGCATGGTTTTCATAATGTTCTTCGCGGTGATGATGGGATGGTTTCCAACATCAGGAATCGCATCCTATGGCGTGCAAAACGAGGGCCTTCTCCCATATCTCTCCGACCTCGGCGCACACCTCTTCCTGCCGACCGTTGTTCTGACCTTGGTCTTAGTCGGGCAGTATGCCTTGATCATGCGTAGCTCAGTGGTGGATGTATGTGTCCAAGATTACATCCTCACCGCGAAGGCGAAGGGTTTCGGTGATGTCAAGATAATTCGAGATCACGTTTTCAAGAACGCGCTCCTTCCACTGGTCACGTTGATCGGACTCAACATCGGCTTGATTGTTGGAGGAGCGATTCAGACAGAGACCGTGTTTTCTTACCCGGGAATCGGTCGCCTAGTCTTTGAGTCCATAGCGACGCGCGATTACCCTGTCCTAGAAGGCGCTTTCTTGGCGATATCCGTAAGCGTGATCATTGCCAACCTCATTACCGACCTGTGCTACGCTTACCTCGACCCGCGAGTCAGGTATTGATCATGTACACCGAAAAGTTCGGAATCTACAAGAGACAATTCGCAGGCTTGTGGAATGTCTTCCGCGCAAATTCTCTAGGCATGATTGGCTTGGTCATGCTAGTGGTTTTCGTTATTATGGCGCTGATTGGCAATTTCTTTACGCCTTACGAGACATCGGGCGTGGGCACCTTCGCGGAGATCCTCAATCCACCATCGTGGGCTCATCCTTTCGGGACGGACGATGTTGGCCGCGATGTGCTGAGCCAAGTTTTGAAGGGCGCGGGTGTATCGCTCCTTGTTGGATTGTTGGCAGCAACAATATCGGTGGTCGTAGGGACCATCGTTGGCTTGCTTTCAGGATACTACCGTGGAATATTGGGGACAGTGCTGGTTCGTTTCATCGATATCTTCTTGATCATTCCCGCGCTTCCATTGATCATAATACTAGCTGCTCTGTTGGGCTCAACCATCTGGAATGTTATCTTCGTTATCGGAATTCTTGGTTGGCCCGGAACCGCTAGAATTGCCCGTTCACAAACGTTGGTTATACGTGAGCTGTCATATACGTTGCGGGCTCGTTCCCTAGGCGCATCTGAACGCCACATAATATTGCGCCACGTCTTGCCCGGTATTCTGCCGCTGCTTTTCGCTAACACAGTCTTGGTTATTGGTTCAGCGATCCTGTCGGAGGCCACTATTAGTTTCCTAGGTCTGGGTGACCCAACGCGGCTGAGCTGGGGAACAATGCTGAACTTTGCGTTCTCACGTGGCGCCCTATTCGCTGGGGCTTACTGGTATGTGATTCCCCCGGGTATATGCATAGCGCTCATAGTCTTGGCGTTCACCTGCCTAGGGTATGCATTCGATGAGGTACTCAACCCGAGGCTCCGCAAGGGCTGACATTGTGTTCTAGTAGATATTACTGGATTTGGTCCGCGTAGTGGCATGCCACCAAATGGCCTGGGCGTAGCTCAACGAGCTCAGGTTGCTGAGCGCTGCACTTGTCTGTGGCGTATGGGCAACGGTCGTGAAATCGACAACCGGACGGAATATTGATGGCGCTAGGAATCTCCGCTTTGGTGATCTTTCTCCATAGCTGTTCCTTACTTTCTGTGCCGGGAATAGCGGCGATTAGAGCTTTGGTGTAGGGATGCAGCGAATTGGTTATCACGTCTTCAGCTGAACCCATCTCCATGACCTTGCCAAGGTACATTATGGCGATCCGGTCGGCGATGTGATAAGCTGTGGAAAGGTCATGGGTAATGAACAAAATTGCGAGACCCAGTTTGTCTCTCAACGATAGCAACAAGTTCAGAATCTCCGCTCTAATCGAGAGGTCAAGCATGGAAACAGGTTCATCCGCAACAAGAAATTCCGGGTTCAGAGCTAATGCTGCGGCGATGGCCACGCGCTGACGTTGTCCGCCGCTAAGTTCATGTGGAAACTTATGGATGAAGTTCTCAGGCGGCGTCAGTTCCACGCTTTGCAAGAGTTCGACAACTCGGCCTCGCTTCTCTTTCTCCGACCTAGTAAGGCCGTGGATCTCGAGAGGCTCAGCCACGGCATCGAATACGGTCATCCGAGGGTTAAGTGACTCGTAGGGATCTTGGAAAATCATCTGCATCCAGCGACGAATCTTCTTCAGTTGCTTCTTCTTGAGAGTGAGAATCTCCTCTCCCTTGAATACGACACTGCCTTCCGTTGGATCGACTAGTCTGAGTATTGCTAGGCCGGTGGTTGATTTTCCGCTCCCGCTCTCGCCAGCAAGACAGAATATTTCGTGTTTCCTTATGTCAAGTTTCACACCATCAACGGCGTGCACATACTTCTCAGGTTTTCGCAACAAACCGGATAGAACGCCAGACCTAACAGGAAACCAGACCTTCAAGCCGTCAACTGCAACTACCGGCTCGTTTTCGTCGTTCGAAGGGTCCGTTTCGTGACTAGGTGGCGTCAAGTCGTATCACGGCAAGAAACAGGCTGACCTATGGTTTGTTCCATGTTCTGCTAACGGTGGTTCCTCTACTTTGCACCTGTCCATAACAAAGGGGCATCGCGGATGGAATCTACATCCAGGGGGTGGATGAATTAGGTTCGGTGGTGTACCAGCTAACGACTTGAGGCTATGTCTACCTCCGCTGATTTGCGGAAGGGCCTGAATTAATGCCCTCGTGTACGGGTGGTGGGGGTCCTTGAGGATTAAGTCTACTGGTGCATATTCCACGACTTTGCCCGCGTACATTACAGCAACAAAGTCGCTCAGTTCCTTCACCACTGAGAGGTCATGAGTGATGAGTATCATCGAGATTTTCAATTCTCGTTTCAGCGAATCCAGAAGGTCGAGGATTTGAGCTTGCACAAGAACATCCAAAGCAGTCGCTGGTTCATCAGCTATGATGAGGTCAGGTTCACAGGCGATAGCCATCGCAATTACAATCCTCTGTCTCATACCGCCACTGAATTCGTGCGGATAGTCGTTCATCCTTGCAGAGTCGAGTCCAACCATTTCGAATAAGCGCTTGGTCCGCCTCCGAGCTTCGCGCTTTGTAGTTTTCTCATGATAAATGATGACTTCAGATATCTGCTCTCCAACACAGCGAACCGGGTTGAGCGCGTTCATAGCAGCTTGAAAAATCAGGGAGATTCTTCGCCACCTAATCTCCCTAAGCTTAGCTTCAGATGCAGATACTAAATCAAGGCCCTTGTAGCTAATTGTCCCCGAAACGACTCTGGCAGAGCGCGGCAACAGTCTAAGCACCGAATGCGCCAAAGTGCTCTTTCCGCAACCTGACTCACCTGTTATACCCAGCGTCTGCCCTTTGAGTAGTTGGAAGCTGACCCCATCTACAGCATTGGTCTCTCCTTCCTTGGTGAAGTAGCACGTCCTCAGGTTTTCCACTCTGAGGAGCGGTTCGGACAAAATCCATCATTCCTTAGTAGATTGGTGCCAAGGGCACGTCACTGAACCCAGATGCTTTGTATTTCAGGAATTCTCTCTTAGCCAATTCAACGACTTCTGGTCTACTGAGAACGTCCGCGCCGGTCATCGCCATGGCTTTGGTGATCTCAACCAGGGCATCAGTGCCTCTCTTGGAAATTGCGGCTTCCGCGAACTCAGGAGTATGCGCGCTGAGGGTTTCGGGGCCTATAGATATCGCCGGCGATATGCCTGGAACAACATGACTTACGTTACCGTAATCCGTTGAAACATAAACCAGTGAACGAGATGTTTCCTCGGGAGCCTTGAAAGGAATACCGAGTCGTGTGAAATTCATCGAGAGTTCATGCATTAATGTCAGGTTAGGGATTGACTCTTCGAACAGAGGATACTGATGCTCAACCGTGACTCTGGCGCCTAAGGATTTGGCGATGCCCTCGGCGCATGCTTTTACCCGGTCCACAACCTCTGTTAGGTTTCGCAAATCTGTCGACTTGATCCACAACCTGGCACTGGCCTTCTCTGGAATGATGCTGGGGCTAACACCACCTTGGTCAATTGTGTATCCGTAGACGACGTCATTTCTGAAGTTGTGTCGGAGACCGTTCAGCGCTGCAAGAGTCAGAACCACGCCGTCAAGTGCGTTCGCCCCTCTATGTGGGGTAGAGTAATGGGCTGATTTTCCAGTGAAATTGATAGTGAGACTTGCTACGCCAACTGACGGCATCCAGGGGGACGTGAGATTCCAGGGGTGTGTCATTATTGCCGCGTCAACGTCTCCAAAGAAACCTGCTTTGACTATCGGTATCTTGCCTCCCGTGCCCTCCTCGTCGGGGGTCCCAAAAACCGTGATCTGTCCACTCAGTTTCTCAGAGAGCTTGCTCAAAGAGATTGCCGAAAAGACTGCTGAGGTTCCAATAATGTTGTGGCCGCACCCGTGTCCAATTTCGGGGAGCGCATCGTACTCTGCTAGATATGCCAAGTGCGGACCCGAACGGCCTGCAGAGAAGGTGGCCTTGAAGGCTGTAGGCATTCCCCCAATCCCGCGTTCCACCGCGAAACCGGTTTTTTCCAAAATTGAAGATAGAAGTTCTGATGCTTTGAACTCCTTGAGTCCCAGCTCCGGGTTTGCATGAATAGTCTCGCTCACCTCAAATATTCTCGTCTTAAGGGAATCGACTACGTCGATAATGACTTCTTTGAGGTCTAGCAGATTGCTCTACACTCATTCGTCTCCGTTCCAGTTGATCAGAGATAAGATTTTTGCCCTCTCTCTTATGATGGAAATGACTTGAAGATGAAGAAGATTCTTAGGCTGACACTTTCGCCTTGACAAGTCTTTTCTCTATTTCAGTTTTCGTCGCATCAAGTTCTTTCTGAATATCCTTGGGCAAAGGAGGGTCTGGTTGATGAGTTGCCAGAATGTGTTTGACGCGGTCCTTTGCGACGTGAGCCAAATTCTTTGAACCTGCTTTTTCCCAGTCTCCTCGCGTGCGCTTGTCACTGATTTTTGGTAGGTATCTCTCACTGGTTATGTGGTCAAGGGTATGCTTCTCCGCCATGTAATGCCCACCGAGAGGGGCTATGGTCTTGATCAGTGATGTTGCCATCGTGTCCTCGTTTATTTCCATTCCGCGTGCGATTCTCAGCGCCATTCCGAACATTTCATCATGAATCACGAGCATCTCATATGATGCAGTGAAATGATACTCAAGAGCTCCAGCAACCACTCTGGTCCAGTGGGCTCCAGCTAGAACGGTTGTCAGCATCGATAGGGCACTCTCGAAACCTGCTTGGATATCTGGAAGTTTGGAGTCGCTTACGCCCCCAGACATCGCAGACGGACGTTCTCACGTGGTGCCTTATTTGCAGGGGCTTACTGGTATGTGATTCCTCCGGGTGTATGCATAGCGTTCATAGTCTTAGCGTTCACTTGCCTAGGGTATGCATTGGATGAGGTGTTGAACCCAAGGCTCCGCAAGAGCTGACATTTCGTTCGGGAACATTATTGGATTTGGCCCGCGTAGTCCTAACCTGACTCTGCTAGTGGCAGTCGCGACAGCCGCCAAAGTGGTAATGGCATCTCTGAGGAGATAGTCTTCCGCCACCCATATGGAATCAAAACCCTTCTCCTCAACTATCTTGGCGAGCTCCACGATCTCATGCGTGGTGTAGGGAACTCCGGCTAAACCTAAGCCTAATCTGTCCAAGGGGCATTTCAGGCCCACCGGAGAGCTCCAGCTATAGAAAAACATTGATGCATAAGGTGAAGCGTTCGCGAACAGTTCTTTTCGCGTTTAACTAAGAACAATTCATACTTCATATACAATAAAGGCCGCGAATAGAATAAAGTGCAAGTCATCAGACCCCATCAGGCAAGGGCCAAGAGGTTCAGAGATTGCGTCGCCGGTTAATTGTCGACTCTAACCGATGTACGGGCTGTGAGGCATGTGTTGACGTATGTACGATGCAAAACAATCGTATTATCGATCCGTCGCGCTCAAGGCTCTGGATCTCTAAAGATGAAGCAAAAGCGGTCTTCGTTCCTTTCATCTGTCAGCAGTGCGAATCAGCGCCATGTGAGAGAGCGTGTCCTGTGGGCGCCATCACTAGACACCCTGAAACACAGGCGTATGTGGTCGACCGGGAACTGTGTAATGGGTGCAAGATGTGTGTTTGGGCTTGCCCCTTCAGCGTCATTAGAATCGACGACGAGGGGAAGTGCGCTAAGTGCGAATACTGTGGCGGCGTTCCGGCCTGCGCGATAGTGTGCGCTCCGGGAGCATTGAAATGGGGAGACATAGACGACCCTGAAAACATCATCCACTGGGACTTCGCCGATAGGAGGTCCCGCGCCGAAGAGAGGGCTCGTGTTTTATTGGAGGAAAGTGGGCCATGAATGAATATCACAGCAAAATTCTGCACGTAGACTTGAACGACAGAAGGGTGTGGGTTGAAGACCTCTCTCAACAGACTTTAATCAGCCTCCTTGGCGGGCGAGGCATAAACGCTCTGCTTTTATGGAAGCACGTGAACGAAACTGTTGACCCCCTCTCGCCAGCGAACGTACTGATCTTTGGCCCGGGTTTGCTCGCTGGAAGCGGAGCGCCATCAAGCGGGAGAACTACAGTAACTTGCAAAGGTCCAATAACTAATCTCTACTTGAAATCGAGTATGGGCGGACACTGGGGTGCTGAGTTCAGGTTTACAGGCTTCGATCACCTCCTGCTCCACGGCTCTTCTAACACACCAGTCTATCTATGGATCCATGACGACGCTGTAGAGATCAGGGATGCAACGCGCTTCTGGGGAATGGATGCACGTCGAGCGAATCAAGAACTAAAGGAGGACGTAGGTGAAAAGGAGGCTGAAGTGGCCTGCATTGGCCCTGCAGGCGAAAAGCTGGTCCGGTTTTCCGCAATCATGAGTTCCGTGTATAATGCAGCTGCCAGAGGAGGCACCGGGGCTGTCATGGGGTCCAAGAAGCTCAAGGCGGTGGTAGTTAGAGGAACAAAGAGACTGAATCTCCATGACCCAGCGAAGTTCTATGAGTTGTCGATAAAGATCAGAGAGGCGCTAGGCAAGGAAGGCGAGATCCAGCTTCTACACAAGTATGGAACGTCTGGCTCAGTGGAGGCAGTAAATGCCCTTGGTGCTCTTCCGAACCGCAATTTCCAACACGGTCAGATAGAGAATGTTGGTCCTCTCACCGGCCAAAACTTGGTGGATAAAGGCTACCTGAAGAAGAGAATTGGGTGCCATGACTGTATCGTCAGTTGCCACCGCTATGTTGAGATAAGAACGGGGAAGTTCAAAGGCACCTATACAGGTGGCCCTGAGTATGAATCATTCGTATCTTTAGGTGGCCAGAGTCACGTTATTGATACCGAGGCTGTCATCAAGGCCAACGAATATTGTAACCTCCTCGGCCTCGATACCATATCGACTGGTGTCGTAATCGCTTGGGCGATGGAAACCTATGAACGAGGTCTTCTCGGGAAAGAAGACATGGATGGCCTTGATGTTGCATTCGGCAACGCCGAAGTCCTAGTGGAGATAATCCAAAGGATAGGGTACAGAGAGGGTAGGATTGGGAATCTTTTGGCTGAGGGAGTCAAGCGAGCCTCTGAAAGGGTGGGTCACGAATCTTGGAAATGGGCCATGTGCAACTCTAAAGGGTTAGAGCAGTCTAGCGTAGAAACGCGTTCAGCCAAGGGATACGCACTCGCTTTTGCTGTGAACCCGAGGGGGCCCGATCATCTACATACTCAGGTCTTCGCCGAGTTCGGCGCGAGCCCCGAAGCTTTAGCTTTGATAGAGCGGATCACAGGTGACAAGAAGTGGGCATCCCCCATCCTCACCGAATTTAGGCCAGAGATAATTAGATGGCATGAGGACTGCTATGCTGTGACCGATGCGCTTGGGTTCTGTTCCTTCACCACGACCGATGCCTACTCGGTAAGCCCGAAGGCCATGGCGGATTTCTTCACTGCTGCGACAGGTATTGAGTCCGATGAGGCGCTCATGATGTTGGCAGGTAGGAGAATTGTCACGCTGGAGAAGTGCTTCAACGTGAGAGAGGGTGCTACCCGTGAAATCGACGATCTCCCTTGGCGACTGATGAACGAGCCTGGCACATCAGCATGGGGAAAAGTGATGAACTCTAAACAAGAGCTCGACATGATGCTCGACCAATACTACCAACTCCACGAATGGGATTCAAAGACCAGCTGGCCCTACAGGATCACTTTGGAGAGACTAGGACTAGGCGAAGTAGCAGCCGAGCTCGAGCAGAAAGGCAAGTTGCCCGCCTGATCGAGTTGCTCCTGGAGCGCCTGTGTTGTAATTGGGACTTTCGTCGGATAAGCGAAAAGCGATAAGCGATTCGTTATACAAGCAACTGGAAGCGGCATATGATGGTATTGTGGATTTCAAGCTTGAAGACATGGGGAAAGGAACGAGAACGGTCATGCGGATAAGAAACATGCGAGACGTAGCCTTTGATTCGCAATGGCACCCGCTCAAGATCGCAGAATACTTCAAAGTCACATTCGACTAGTAGCCTTCCTACGATTTTTTTTCAAAACCAAGTTCAATGATCTTAGCCCTCATTCCACTGGCCCTTGGATGCTTTTGCTTTTTACAGCATTGGTTTTCAACAACTAGGTTCATCAGATAGCCTGGACATCAGACGTGCAAGGGACTAAGAATGCCGCATATTGCTGAATGTTCCTCTCGAATGGAGCTTTATATCGCCTAAAGGTGACCTTTCGCCGTGGCTAGATACGACATCATAATAATCGGTGCTGGTGTGATTGGGGTGAATTTGGCGTTCTGGTTATCTGAGTTATATGACTGTTCAATCATGCTTGTAGACAAGGAGGCGGGTGTGGGGTTCCATCAAACTTCACGAAACACGGGCGGAGTCCACAGGCCCGTATTTTTAGACCCGGAGGGTAATCAGGGCAAATGGTGGGAAAAGTCTTACCATCTTTGGCAGCGTCTAGCGCAGGAGTACGTCTTACCGTGGAAAGAGCTTGGTCGAATCACGCTCGCATTCGAGGAAGAGGACGCATTTCTTATCCGGCAATATGAGAAATGGGGACGATTGAACGGCATGACGGAAGAGGAGATGGAACTATTGGACGGTGCTGGCATCAAGAAACTGGAACCAGAAGTTCAATGCGTGTTGGGACTGGTATCCAAAAGAGAATCGATGACATCTTACGGTGACCTATGTGACCAAGTCTTTGCTCTGGCCAGGCAGAATGGCATCAAATTCGGTGGAGGAGTAGAAGTTCATAGAATCCGCGAGATGCCGGAAGGAGTTGAGATAGAGCTACATGATGTTGCCAGTGGTTCGATATCCTTTGTAACTTGTTCTTTACTCATCAACGCCGCCGGAGCAGCGGCTCTGAAGTTGGCGCGCATGCTCGGTTTGGGAAAACAGTACGCTGAGTTGCATCTCAAAGGCACATATTGGACAGTAGATGGACCGGTCGTGTCTAAAATCACCAGAAATATCTACCCCGTCACCAGACATGGGGTTGAAGGAATAGACATAGCCTATATGGGTCCACATCTTGTAACGCGATACAACTGCATAAGTGGTTGGAGAAAGGAGTTAGGACCTACGGCTGTCCCAGTCCTGGGTCCCTATGCATACAAGGGCTTTTCAGAGGATTTGGGAACCGCAATGGACACAATTTTCCGAAATCCATTTACACAACGGCTCAAGTTGTTCACAAAGAGGCAGTTCGTCTACTTTGCTTGGAGTGAATGGAGAAGAGCAAACTCAAAAGAAAGTATGGTCCGATATCTAAAAAATTGTATACCCAATCTGGACGAAAGAATGGTAGAAGGGAAAGGATGCTCAGGAATTCAATGGGAGCTTATAGATGACAGACATAAATTTGTAAATTCAATGCTATTGAAAGGTTCTTCTTCGTTAAGTATTCTCTATGGAGGAGCTGCAGCAACCGGGGCGCCTGCTTTTTGCGCTGGCGTCGTGTCCTGGCTTGCAGATGAAGGATGTTTGGACGTATATCATCGAAGAGAGGACAGAAAGCATGATTCTTTGTGGAACTTTGAATCTACGGGAGAGGTGAAGCCGGTTGCCGTTTCCTACAAATAAGTGCACCATCCCGGTAATCCTCTGTCGTCATAGCCGATTTCTCTAAGACATCTTATCACGGAAGGAATGTCCACGTTTCCCTGGCCGATCGGCATATGCTAGCAGCTGAACTCGAGGGCAAAAGAAGGTTGCCACCTAGACAACAGGTCGAGCACATTAGTTAGTTGCATATACCGCCATTTGTCAATACATTACTCAATAATTATGCTAATTCGAGGGAAATGTTTCCTTGGTAATTTCCTAGGAAACGTTCCAATCACCGTGGTGGTAGAGACTTTCATCACCATAATTCTTCGTCACACCCAACTTTGAATGAGTATCGAACGGAAAAAACGGGAAGCTAAGAAAAAGATCCGTTTCGCCTTCTACTCTTAGTTTACTTGACGAACTTTCTGACTTTCTTCCGAGCGACGAGGGCTGCTCCTGCTATGGCAGCGATCAACAGGAAAGCTATGGACGCGAAGGGGGATTCCGGAACCGGTGTTGGCGCTGAGCCATAGAATATTGTGATAGATGAAGGGTCAGCGAACACGGTCAACGTGTGACTGTTTTGGTCATATACCCACGTATTGCTGTTGACTGTCAAGCCCGCATCGGATTGGGATTCTGAGAGTTCATTGTCATCCGCAAAGACGGCGGTTGGTTTCGCAGACGAGTTGACACTGAGCTCGACTCTCCCATCGTGGTCGAGGTCAACTTGAACGACGCTTTCGTTGAATGCTACGTCCCGGATCATTTGTCCGTTCGAGCTGGCGTTGATTGCGATTTCAGCTAACTCTACGCCGTGCGTTCCATTCAGGAAGATTGCATGGGTTACCGCTCTTGCGACCACGCTCATGTTTGAATGCGCCCACGCGTTGACGAGACCAGGTGGAACCCCACTCTGCCTGCCATGGTTGCTATGTGTGTCGGAGGACTGAGAACTCTGCGTTGCGGTGGTCAAAGTTGCGCTCTGGGGTACATGTGGCCCACCAGTCGTATGGGACTTGGAAGCTGCTCCGATTTGAGTTGCGGTAGGATTTGCTGCGCCAATTTGACTTCTAGTGGCGGTGATTGAAAGCAACAAAAGACCAATCAAGAAGACTTTGGAAGTCACAGGATTCTTCATGCGATCCACTAAGCACGTGGAAAGGACGCAAACACGTATGAGTTTTAGTCTACAAAGAGTAAGTCTAAGCGAATTTCCACCAAGTGCCAGGTTGGAGTGATTCCCAGGTGGCTGCAATGAAGCTTCATGTCCGAAAGGTGGATTTGGTTATCCCAGACGTTCATGACTGCGGATTCTTTCTCCGGACGGATCATATCATTACGATTAGGAATACCCTTAGCGCTAAAGGTTCCGAGGCTGCGCTCTCGCGGTGAAACTATAAGACTTTCGATGTCTCAGTAGGTTCGCGAGTTTTTTACTTTACCAAAATCTCTACTGGAACATAATCGTAGTCAAGCCCGAAGTGTCTAGGACCAAAGAACTCAATCCCTCTCTCCAACCGCCACACCTCAGGTGCCTTTGCTGCTAGAACAGACACTTCCATTCCAACTTTGAGAGCATCGTTTGTCACTCCAAAACCTCGACTGTCCAGGAACATTATGAGATCTGGCGGCATTACTATAGGCTTCGCGTCTCGCCAAGCGAAAATATGTTCGTTTTTGATCCATGACCGAAAATCATGACCTCGGGATTCGCCTGTTCCGCTTAAAGTGACATCGCCAAACAAGAAGCCTTTCTCGTTTCGCCACTCATATCTCTGAACAACGCCTCGGAACAGCAACCACCCGCCAACAATGTTTCTTACCTCTTCTATCGGATCCTTACCTGTTCGGTTCGCTTTCCCCACCGCCCCCCCAACCGTCAGCGATTTGGAAATTGTGCCTGGGATAACAATTTTCTCGGCCGTGGTTTTTGTTAGAGGCGTATCGACCACTGCGGCGATTCCACCAGCCAGCACGGAAACATAGCGTGCCAAAGCTTCGTAATCGTCGATGTCGGCATAGCGTTCGATGAAGACAACATCGCCGGTCTCGCTCACAACGACCGCCGGAGCCATAGGTACATTGAAGACGTGTGCTGTGCTCTGGTGAAGTTCGGGTCCCGCTCTGCCCATCAGATCACCGTCTATGATTGGGATATCCAATTGAGCCGCCACGTGTAATGCTGCGGCAGTATTGCTTCCACCGAGCTCAGTGGCAACTGTTGCTGCTACCTTACGTTTGAAATGCCGCTCAATTGACGCAAGGCCAACACTGAAAGGTTCCGAGATTGTTATTCTCTTGCTTGGCTTCACGTCTGGAGCAACGGATCCCACATAGTAGGGGCTGACGACGAGAGCTTCGTCAGAGATCTCGTCTAGACTCGCGACGCGAAGCTTTCTTCCGGCCTTCAGATCCGATTCGAGAGTGGCTTTTCCTGTCTGTGGACTTCCTCCTCCGCCAGTGCCAAAGATCGTCGTTCCCACAATCAGATCCTCTACATCCTTTGTCGTTTCGAGCGTAAACATCGTTCTTCGTCAACCCTACTTGATGACTCAGCTATTCAAACGTAGATTGTTAACTCTTAAAGGGAGCGATGCCTTAGCCAGAGAGTTCATCTTTGCACTTGCCGATCGGTTCAGAGAACAAATGGGATTAGTGCTGAAGGACGATTACGCACTACTCCATGGCCTTTTGAGGATGGATCCCTATGAGTACGATGGTAAACAGACCAGAATCATCAGACCTGAAGACACACGGTACCCCAACTCCCATGGCGCGCGGACATAGACAAAACGATTCGTCGCGCAGACCTCGACGCCAGCCTGTTCAGCATCACGTAGGCAATGGGATCACCGAACATCTCCTCGTGATCCATATCCTCCTCCGGCAGATTCGAATCCTCTCCTTTACGCTTTGGTCCTAGGGGCGTCTCAGCATCATGTAGAAGTGCATGGGCCTGAATGCTGTGTCGACCGGGTGCTTCTCAACTACGTTGAACTGCTTGGAAAATGCTCCCTCAACTTCCTCTTCGCTAACGCCCGGTGGGCCGTAGCTCCAGCCCGAACCGGGAATAAAGAACCATAGTAGGTAGATGCTGTTAGGACGCGAGACGACCATAAGCGAGTCAACATATCTTTCCCTATTTTGCGTTGATAGGCTATGGAAGCATCCAACATCTAACAAAATGTCGAAAGCGGAAAGCGCTTTTGATACGGCTTCGGTGTCTGTAAAATCCAGCAAGTAGAAGGAACACTTCACGCTCTGCCGCTCTGCTTTCGCGACTGCCTTCCTAATCGCTACTCTTGAGGCATCCACGCCGAAGGCTTGAAAGCCTCTCTTGGCAAGGTAGAGGACGCTGGTTCCAGTCCCGCAGCCAATGTCAAGGACTTTGCCATCCTTCAAACGGCCTCCTTCAACAAGCCCTTTCAGCTCATCTGGTGGTCTTCCGGAATCCCAGGGAGCTCCGAAACGGTAGGCAAAATCCCACCAGCTAGGCAAAGCCGATTCGCCTGAGTTGACCTAGATCGCCTTCATAAATTGCGTTGAGAAGAAAGCCTTTTTTTGCCCAGTAAGTCACGTTACTATCTCTCATCAATGCCAGACTAATCAACGCTACCCCAGATTTCGAAAAATACTCCAATGGGTTCCGCACTGTCTGAAAGTAACGAACAGAAGCACAGCCGCTCTAAATAGCCTAAAAATACGATGGCCCTGCCGGAAAGCTGGAAATCTCGATCTTCATAGAGGATTGCGCTCATCGCAATAATTCAGAACGAAGGGCTAATTAGTAACTTGCCAGACGCACCACCGAAAGAGAGGAAGGGACGGCTCAACGAGTTGGATGGTCGAGCATAGAGCAGGTACTCGATCAGCATTTGGGATATTGCCAAAACCACTAAAGAGAACCGGTTTCACCATCCAGCAATGTTTCCAGTGGAACTGTGCAAGAGACTGATTGAAATCCACACAGTACTAAGGTCTGGGAAACGATGCATTGTCAGTTCAGCAGTGGGCAATGAGAACTATTCGCCATCTCCCCGATGTAATAAGCGAGCCATAGCCACTTTCGAAACACAAAACAAAAATCAGCAAGTGCAACAGTATAGGCTGTGGTTGTTAGTTAGTCATGGCGTTTAGATCTGAACCTGTGAGATTCGAACACCACAGTCGGTTTTCCCACCGGGCTACCACTGTTCGAATCTCGTTAGGAAGGCATCGTAAGGCAGCTGAAAGAGAGTTGCTAAAAGCTTTGAACCTTGAGTACAGCGCTCTCTCCCGGCTCCAAATAAAATGTCAAGCATCCCTCTGACAGGGACAGCATTCATCAGATTCCAGCCGGTTGAAGGAGTGACCAAAGTCTTCATGGAATGCGATTTCAGCGATTATCAGACCAAACTTGGGGACTTGCGTGAGTCCGCTGTGTTCAACTCGCCGTTTTTCTCAATGGTGCCATGAACTTTTCGTAGCGGCTCGCGGACACCTTGTGCCGCTTCATGGCGTTGACAACGAGGCCGTAGCCCTTCTGCCCTTTCAGAGTGAACACTCGAACGTAGCCGAGGGCCACCAGCTTTCTCATGACCTTCCAGACGTACCGTGAGCTGCACAGCTTCTGCGACTCAGCAAACTTGTGGAACGCTGCGCGGGAAACCCTGACGAGTCTCCACACATCGCCGCTCCTCCAGTGCGTGTATGTTTCCTGCCCTGTGTCCTTTCCGTTGTTGCGAAGGAAGAGGACTATCTCCTCGGCTACCTCTGCCTGCAGATTGGTGAAATATGTAGACGGCTCCCAGCGGAAGACCTCAAGTAGGTCGGCCTTTTGGCTGAATGCCCTGGTCGGTTCGCCTGTCAAGGCTCTCACCCTCACCTTTCGCTGCGAATTTAAGGAACGGGTTAGTTCGCCTAGTGAACCGATAATAACGCAAGGCACCCGGATGCCCTGCCAAGCCTTTCTGCGGAGCGCGTTTTCCTGAGAAAACGCCTTTCCCGCCGGAAAACTCAAAATGTCTATAGGCAGGATTACCGGCTCTTGGTCGCGAGTTCACAATTGGATGAAATCGTTTCCACGTTGGGAGCGCTGTCACTTCTCTTCTGGGCAATCAATGTAGTTCTGTTTGCGGTCAGATTTGTGAGAAGAGTCGGGCGTAAGATCCGAGAACCCGCCTTCGGTTTAATGGGCAAGAAGGTACTCATGCTTTGGACATGGTACGTTTTCACTCCGCTCTTACTGGGGACGATTCTGGCGGCCGCCGTACTGTTAGTTCTAACGGGAAATGTCTGGCTCAGCTTGTCGACACTCACCTTGGGGTCGGGAATCGCCGTCTTTGTGTGGTTGATTTGGGCAATCGTCCCCGCCATTGGCGAAATTGCGAGAAAGAGTATCGAACCATAGACCAGGGCTTTCCGTCTACCGCGTTTTCCCGGGAAAACGCATCCCAATGTCCGTGTGCCCCATTTGCGAAGTTCAGATAAGAGCCGTGCCCACACTTCTCCACGCATGAAAGAAGAGCGCGAAGTCCACCGCGTTGCGGTTCGCTTCAGCTGCGGAAGGGAGGTCTCTCCCAACCTAGCCGAGATCAAGTTTGACAAGTACCGGATCACAACTCTGCCCTCCAAGAGGGACCCGTTCAGCCCTAGCGGCGAAGACATGCTGCTCGAATTCCCCGACGTTTGGGAGAAGGATCAGATCGCATCAAACCCTGAAAGGGAAGCCCAGTACATCCTAGCGTGGCTTTCCTTAGCATTCGGAGCGAAAATCGAGTTCGACTCGGCCAAGATCAACACCGTCAACATCACTCTGCAACGAAGACAGCACAGGCAAAGGAAAAGCCCGATTGAGTCCGACTCGGAACTGAACCCGCTTTTCAACGGCCTCTGCTCCTTGAACGACAAGGACGCGCAGCAGTGCCTTCGCGCTTGCGAAGCGTACCGGGTCGCGGTCTCGCTGACCGAAGACAACCCCACGCTCGCCATGTTCATGCTGGTCACGGCGGTCGAGTGCCTGTCAAACACCTTTGAGACGGGCGAAGGACACTTCCTGAAGCTCTCCCACTTCATCTCCTCCCACCTCCCCCAAGAACTCGCATCCGAAAGGGACGACCCAAAGTTCCCGGAACTTCTGCGACAATGCTACGAGTCCAGGTCAGGATTCACCCACGGAGGCAAGCCCCTTTCATTGGCGTCAACAGTGGCAGACCAGGCCTCAGAAAGGTTCGTCACGCACTACGAGGACGGCCGCGAGACAGTGACGCCAGGCACCGCGTGGTTCGAGAAGATCGTGCGCTCAGTCATCATGGAGTTCTTGAGAAAGCAAAACGGCCCGCGGCGTGCGTCGCTCTCCGCTCTTGCCCTGCAGGAGGGCATACTCACTCTTCGGGCGAAGCGTTCCGTGGAACGCGGAAGTATCTTGACGAGAGACGATGTGAGCTTGTGACGAAGAGGCAACCGGCTCTCACGGCTTCCGCGAACAGGTGGCCGATTCACTGTCCCACCTGCAGTTTCCAAGTCTTGCCGCCCTCTGCAACATACATTGTTCCGCACGAAGAGCAGTAGAACTTTTCCGTGTAGACCCAGTCGTCACGCCTCCACTGCTGTGCGGTGCTCAGCAAAAACGCTTCGCGGCCGCACGTCGAACATCGCATGTGCCCTCGCAGGATGCGTTTCAATGATAACCGGGGCGCGGAGAAGCTTCGCAGGTGTCAGAGTCGAACGAAAATGACGACTGATGTCGAAGGCAAAGCGTTGCTTCAGCCGCTCAAGTTGACTGGCCCTGCGGCGGCCTTCTCGGCCCGCTTCAAGGCGGCCAGCTCGCAGGCATCGCACCACCGACACGCGTCTCCCGAGTCGAAGAACACCTCCTCGTAGACCTCGCCTGTCAACCGGTCGGCGAACTTCGCCGCGTAGCCTTTTCGTCCTCCAACGTTCTGCTTCCTCCCAACGGTGCTGGAGGCCAATAGAACACGGTCTCGGATGACCCTACGAGACTGGAATACCAGGCCGGCCGAGTCCTCGATCCGGACTGTCCGATTGAAGCTCTGAGGCCATCGACCTTCAGGCTCCTTTGCTCGAACGTAGAGCTGTGCTAAAGTTAGTCGCCTCGCCAGATGGAAAGTTGAGGCGGCCGATAGTTTCGGCAACGCCTGTTCAGACAGTGAGGCGGAGGCGGCACAAGAATGAGCATCCAGCCGCACTCGCACTGAAAAAGTTCCTTCTCTCGGCCCCTTTTGCGTTCATGAGGTCGACCATCGCAGTCGACGAGTTGCCTTTCTTCTCTCAACAGAGATTGCCGAAAGCTCTGTTTGTATAGTATTAAAGCAGACAAAAATAGCATGATCAAGCGTAGAATTGTGGACAAAGTTCCGTTCCAAAACAGGCCGACAACGCGGAAAGAGCACAGAATTGGAACGTGCAAACGCTTATACCCATATACGTGCATACGTTTCTCACATGGCCAAAGGCAAAGCGAAGAAAGGTGGGGAGGAAAGAACTGTGCGACTCAACTTGACAGTATCAGAGTCACTCGAACATGAGTTTCGCGAAACAGTTTTCAAGAAGTTTGGATTACACAAGGGCGACATTCAAAGAGCCGTAGAGGAGGCGCTTAGGCTCTGGATCGCCAAAAGGGTATGAACACTGGGTCCGTCCACGCTTCTGAATGCGTGCCTTCCTCCGGTGTGTTCCCCTCTTACGGTAGAGAGACTCTCGTTGTGTACTCGTTGTCATCGAGCTTCGCACCTTCAATTCCAATAGGATGCCGAAAGTGCAGTCTGGCGCAATCCGAACTGGCAGACGAGAATTTTGTACGCGGGTTCTTCTGCACTCAAATAACGTAGAGGATCAAGATAACGCATTGTTCGTTTCAAACGCGCAATGAGCGCGCAAATACGCGCAATTCACTGACCCTCAGTCGAACTCTTTACGCAGGCCCAAAATGGTGCTGTGGAACCCTTTTTGTCCATGGCACCGCTCAGACGCACCAAATTTCTTGGCATTTTGCCGTCCAACACACCAGAATCCGCCTACTGACACGAAAAGAGGTGAAAGACGCCTTCAAACAGCCGTAGTTCCGAGAAATGATGGGTTTCACCATTCTCGCATGGCCAAGGAACGTAGGGCTCCCCTATGAATAAAAAGTTCGAACTCGAACATTTTACGCGCAAACTCGAACATTTTCATTACTTTCACTTTCTCTCAGGCTCACGAAGTTCATTTTTCTTGACTAGAACGAATCGGCGTTATTGCGCGTCAGGTAAAAAATGTCGGCCGAGATAGAAAGCGCGAGCCGCTGTGATGGGAAATGCGATGATTACTTCGGTTGCTTCTTTTTCCGCTTGAACCGCCGAACCTTGGTCCGGATAGTTCGCTGGTTGTAGGAGTTTCGTCCCTTGTCGATGACGGACATGATCCGGCTGAGCTCTCCGGGTGCGAGGAACTTCACGCCTAGCTTTCAGATCTTTCAGATTATCTCGCGGAATCGGACGTCAGTGGTCGACGGCGGCGGACCGGCGGCCGAACCCTACGTTACTCGATGACGGTACTTGGCGACTTCGACGCTCACGAGGTCGGCCGCGCTCAGGCCGGGCTGCCTGAATCCGACTGTCGGACGACTGAACATCCTCGACTCCTCAGCGATCAATCCGCACTCAATGGCGGCCTCGTAGTCCTCCCGCGTGAAGCCTGCTGCTGCGAGGCGGGAAACGATCTTCTCGTTCTCGGCCGCTCTGTCCTCGTCCTCGGAGAACTCCTCCGGCATCATCTTGTTCTCTTCGATGGCCCTCATCATCTTGGCGAGCCTGCGCCCCTTCTCGGTCGGGCGGCATGGAACGGCTCCCCGAAAAGTCGAGACTGTGCGCCTCGACCTCGTCTCTGTCCTCGTCGGAACAAGCCGTTCTTCAACCAGCTTCGCGGACGAGGGCTCGGGCTCCAGAAGGCCGCAGGCGCGGAACTTGCTGACAACCTTAAGCACCGAAGTCGGATTCAATTTCTTCTGGTTGGACAGAGAGGTCGCATTCCAGCACTCGTCGCGCCACGCTGGCCCACGCTTGCTCCTCTTCGGTGAAGGACGCTCCTCGACGAGAAAATAGAGAATAGTAGTCCTCAATCGGCGAACCATCTGGCGGACACCACACAGTAGCCGTGGCTCCCCGCCGTATTATTCTTGATGTCGCGCACCCCCTCCGGACTAGTGCGCGGTGAATGCGCGGGATACTGCCCGCGAAATTCAAGGTGCTTCCCAGTGAAAAATATTGGGAAGCAAGAATAGTCCGAACGTGTGGGGCCAGGCGGCCCAAAAGATCAACCTTGTCAAAGGAAACAGAAAGATCCACCCGGCTTTTGGAAACTGGAGCCTGCCCGCACCCGAAACGTGCCTGAGGGCCTGGCAGTGCCTGGGCTTCTGCTACACTTTCAAGGTTCTGAAGGGCCTCCGAGGAAAAGTCAAGGCCGCATGGAGGGAGAACCTTCGTGCGTCGTTGAGGAGAGACTTCACAGACCTGATGGTCGCAAGGATACTGGATGTGGGGCTGATCGGCGTAAGGGTTCATGAGAGCGGAGACTTCCACACGAAGTCTTATGTCCTAGCTTGGGCGGAGATAGCCCGCCGCCTGCCCGCCGTCCGCTTCTGGTACTACACGAAGAGCCACGCCGCCCTTGACCTCTCACCGCTGACCGCTCTGCCGAACTTCACAGTCACAAAATCTGAGGGCGGCTTGGACGACGACAAGATCGACAAGGCGACGGACAATTACGCCGTGGTCGTAGACGAGCCGAGTCAGGCGAAGGCGGGCGAATACGTGTGCCCCGCCGACCTTCCCGGAGTGAAGCTGACCGGGCGAAAGGAGGACACATGGTGCGGCAACAAGTGCGATTACTGCTTGCCGCCAAACGGAAAGAACGGCCACCAGGTCAGGGTCGCCTTCGTGATGCGAAAAGAAGGCTGGAACGGTCCGACACCATTGGCCGCCAAGCGGCTGCAAGCACTCGAAGTCGGAGGCGCAACCGGCCCGACAAGACATTCACCCGTCCCCACACTCGCCTGGGTTCTTCCGCGTCCAAAGCCCGACAAGTACCCCGGCGGATTCCCGAGATATTTCGAGAAGAAACTCCTCACTTTGCTGGACAATCCTACGCCGGTGCTGCACCAGTTCGGAGGAATGGGAGAGTACGGACTGCGAATAGACCTGAGAACAACCCATCCACTGGCTGAGAGGTTTGGCTCCGGAGTGAATTGGAGGCCGCCAGACGTCCGGGCCGACGCGCACAACCTTCCGTTCCGAGACAACGTGTTCGCCCTAGTCATCTCGGATCCTCCATACAGCAAGGAGGACGCGACGGCCCGCTACGGCACCGGAAAGCTGACCTACAGCCAATACATACGCGAGGCCGTCAGAGTCTGCAGGCCGGGCGGACACATCGCGTCCTACCACGTGACGGTCACACCACGACCCGACGGAACAGTGTACAGCAAACGGATTCTTCTGGCCACGAGGGTTTGGCACAGGCTACGGGCTTGCTGCATTTTCCAGAAGGTCTTTTCTCCTGCGACCGCTGGTCGCCCTGTGAAACTGCTTCGTCAAGACTTTCCAGCCGTCTTTCTCAGCGACGCCGCGCACGCACAGAGGACTCGGATCATTGAATTGCAGGAGATTGAACGATGCTAACGCTTTCAATCGATGGGCGTGCCCTGGAGGCAGCGATGGAGAATCTGTGCTTCAAGTGCGGGTCAACACGAGCGGTGTCGAGTGTTCATACTAGAGACTCTGACCAAGCCCATGATTTTGAATTTCTGGGCTGGGCGTGCAAGCAATGCCGCGACGAGATGCTCCGTCTAGGCTACTTCGAATGTGGAGTGACGTTTGGTGATGAGGGCTTCTTGGATGATAATCTAACTGTCTACGACGAGATGGAGATCCATCAAAAGCTTGAGGAGTTCAATGAGCTGTTTGAAAACAAGGGTTGCAGCGCGTGGCTCGTCCAAGACCGCCAGGATTTCCAATGCCACATCGAATTGATTGTTGACGATGACCAGCCGGATCCAGTAGCTGCCGTCAAGGAAGCAGAGAGCATAATAGAGAAACTCTGCAGCCGTTATAAGATGCCATTTTCGAGGAAACGGCGTTCGGAGTTCGTTCCTATTTCGAAAAGTACCATGATAGTCGTCCCAATGAATTGGAGTTGAGGAGAGGGGCGAATAGTCGGGTGTTTGGCCTGGCCAACACTGACATGCTCAGGTTCAGAAACAGTTGCTTCTCTGATTCTGATTGGAACAAGAATATTATGCGGGAACAAGAAACGAAGGAGGTGAATCTATGAGCGTTAAGACGACGACGATCCAGATAGCGACGAAAATGGGCGAAAGCTGGGGGCCTTGGCACGGATGCCCCGGCCCTATCAGCGATGGTTGCGAGAACTGCTATGCGGTCGTGCGCCAGATGCCCCGCTACAAACGGTACAGGGGTCACGAACACGAAGTGACTCTAGGCACGCCACACTCCTTCAAGAAGCCCCTCTACTGGAAGCAGCAAGACCCGAAAATGGTATTCATCTGTCCTTGGAGCGATTTTTTCGTGGACGACCCAGTCGCAGACAAGTGGCGGCCATTGACCTGGAAGTTCATGCGGCAGACCTGGTGGCACACGTATCGAATATCTACAAAATTCCCAGGACACATTCAAAGTTCCCTTCCCCCAGATTGGGGTCCAAACGGCTACGACAATGTTTGGTTAGGAGTCAGCGTTGAAAAAGATAAATTTGCGCCACGCATCAAGTTCCTGCAAGCGGTCCCAGCAAAACTGAAATGGGTTTCAGCAGAACCACTGCTCGGACCAATAGACCTCAGGCCCTACCTCAAAGATTTGGGGTGGGTAATTACGGGCGGAGAGTCAGGGGACTCGAAGCATCCTCCACGCCGCCCAGAAGAGAAGTGGTTTCTAGACCTGGTCCAGCAGTGCCAAGCAGCGAAAGTTCCCTTCATGCTGAAGCAGCTCGGAGGGGACAGAAAGTGTACGTGTCACAGGCCGAAGAATCCCACAGCACCTAGCACACCTTCTCATGAGCCGGCGTACGGCTGCCGCGTACTCAACGGTCGAGTGTACGACCACATCCCACCATGGTAAGACCAAACGCGAAGAGACAAAAACAAGACGCCGAGAGCGACATCGTTTCGAGCCGTCCGTCTTCTTGAGGAAAGCGACCTTGATCACCCTTCCAAATTTTCCGTTCGGTGGAAGGCGCGCAAATCTGCCCAATTCACTATCCATCAGTCGAACTTTTTACGCAGGCCCAAAATGGTGCGCTGAAGCCCGTTTTGTCCATGCCATCACTGAGACGCGACCAGATTTCTTGACGTTTTGACGTAGGACACACGAGAATCTGCCTACTGACACGAAAAGACGTGAAAGATGCCTTCAAACGGCCGTAGTTCCTAGAAATGGTGGGTTTCACCATTCTCGCATCGTCAAGGAATGTAGGACTCCCCTAGGATGACAATGTTCGCCGACGAACTTTTTACGCGCAAACTCGAACTTTTTACTTGTACTATTAGTACTCGTAGCCTTACAGAGTTCATTTTTCTTGACTCCAACGAATCGTCGTTATTGCGCTAATGTCACGCCTTCATCAACTACTCTACGCAACTTAGTCGAGGAATCTTTCAAATCCCACCGGCCCCACCAAGTCTCTCTCTCGACTGCAAGAGTTCACGACCCAGAAAAACAAAGCAGCAAAACCCAAATGCCAAGGCACAAGGCGCTACCGAAGATTTAATGGATAGAGATCTCCAAACGGTCTGGAAGTGGACTGCGTACGCGAAAATGATGTGTCCATTAAGTGCAGAGCGCCCTCAGCCGGCGCAGTGACGTTTCGACGGGCAGACTGATTCATTATCCCCCGTCGACAATCTCCCGCGGCCCGTCTCGTTCCCAGCCTCCTTATGTTAAATCGAACTTCTTGTTCAACAGCATGCCATGCGAATTGGTCGCGATTACGCTGTACGGTTCAGCAGTATCTCTTCATATGTTGCCAATCACCAAGAACGAAGCGAATTCTTTGCAAAGTCTCTCGAGCTTCTGCTTGTCGAGATGAAATCTCCCGCCTTACTTTCATCATCAGTACGATTGGCTTTCCAACGTCGTTCTGATTTCGCTGGCGATTTGTTCACGGATGGCAAGAATCATAAGATTCAGGTGGTCCTTGTGTACGTTCCTTCACATTATTCGCGTTTGCGTCGTTGGTTTGGTTACATAGATGACGCCACGCTCTCTCAGGTGGTTCGAATATTGCATCAACTGTCACTTCGATGGGCGGAGTGGGAACTCATGATGTTGAGAGCACACGGCCTCAGAAATTGGCCTGATGAAGTGCTCCACATGGAAGGCCCATAATGTCCCAATGTTGGTTGGAATGTGACCATCCTTTATCTGAATGGAAGGAATTTGTCGCAAGCTAGGAAACGAGTGGCATGCCAGACTTTGCCGAGGAAATCAAGCGAATTTGGCAGATAGATCAGGCTGAATTTAGCCTAACGTTTGTTGAAGCCACTGAGATTCCCCACACGATTCCTCGCCCTGTGGATGGTCAGGTCCACATTGAGGTGAGAGGTGACCCATCTTTGGACATGGTCATTTTGTTTCATGAGGGGGCTCATGTTTTTCTCTTTCACTTAGGGTATCCACCCTCAAAAACACGAATCAACGGAGCAGTCCCCGAACTGACCGGAAACCCAGTAGATTTTCTCGCAGAATACTATGCGCTGAGACTCGAACTGGAGAAGAGATTCCATTCTAAGACCGACCGGCTAGAGGAATTGCGAGGCAGGTGGAATGATTCAATCGCCCCTGTCCCCATTCGAGGAGACCACCAGTTACGGCCAGGAGATGGACAGCTGGCAATTCATGCTGCTGTTTGTGCTCATCTCCTAACCGAGTGGGGAGCGCTAGCTGAAGCGAAACAGACTGATATGATAATGAAGGCCAGCTTCAGCGACCTTGCTGCAATCTACAGCCAAGTACTCTCGGTGCTGCAGCAAGCTCCTCCTCTCCCGCAGCAATCACAGAAATTCTCCAGTTATGAGGTGTCCAAGATCAAGAGCGTTCTAGCATCCTCAATCAATAGCATCTACAGAGGCTCGTGCATGCTCGAATTCATGTGAAAGCTGCGTCCCTTAACTGAGCAAAAGTGGTCATGGAAGATAATGCGTCCTTTAAGTTCAGAGCGCTCTCAGCCAGCGCAGTGATGGCATTCGACGGGCAGTCTGAAACCTATTCTCACCCGTCGAACCAACGAACAATCTTAGAACCCGCTTGAATTGTGCGATTCCACCGCCGCGAATGTGGATATCGTAAAATCCAACTTCACGACCGGCGCTGAAAGCTTAAATTTCAAACCCAGCCCCAACGGGGGGGAAACCTTAGTGGCGTGCACTGTAGTCGTCGGCGGTCAATTCGGCGACGAGGGCAAAGGACGCATTATCGATTATCTCGCGGCCAAAGCCGACATCGTCGTCAGGTTCCAGGGCGGAAACAACGCTGGACACACTGTCGTAAACGAACTGGGAACTTTCAAGCTGCACCTCGTTCCTTCAGGAATCTTCTATCCCAATGTGATGTGCCTACTAGGTGCGGGCATGGCAATCGACCCTTCATCGCTACTGGAAGAAGTAGCGGGGTTACAGGAAGCCCGAGTAAACACTGACAATATGCGCATCGACAGGAGGGCACATATTGTTTGGCCATACCACCGCCTTCTAGATGGAGCAGGTGAACAAAAAGGCGGTTTGGGCACGACACGCCGGGGAATTGGCCCAGCTTATGGCGACAAGGCCGCATACAGAGGCATCAGAATGGGCGACCTGCTACATCCGGAATTCCTACGACAGAGACTGGAAAAGGTTCTCCCACTCAAGAACCATGAGATGGCATTCTACGGCTTGAAACCACTTAGCCTCGAGGAACTGCTACGCGAGGCGGCGGTGTGGAAAGAAAAGCTTGGCAAATCAATCATTGATTCTGTCCCAATCATACAGAACGCGATCACAGCAGGCAAGAATATTCTTCTGGAAGGACAGCTGGGGGTGATGCGTGACTTAGACTGGGGTATATACCCGTACAGCACTGCCTCTTCACCGACTGCCGGTGGTGCGTGTGATGGAGCAGGTATCTCACCAAAATGGATCAAAGACGTGACCGGGGTCGTGAAAGCCTACACCACATCCGTAGGAGGTGGCCCCTTCCCAACCGAACTCTCTGACGCGGACGGAGAACGACTCCGAAAAGTCGGGGACGAATACGGCGCAACCACAAAACGGCCTCGCCGCTGCGGCTGGTTGGATGCAGTTGTGGTTCGATACGCGGCCTCATTGAATGGATTTACGGGGATTGCGATCACTAAACTCGATGTCCTCGACTCATTTGAAAGAATAGGGATCTGCACAGCCTACCAAATCGGCGGCAAAACTGTCACAGACATGCCTGACACGGTTGAGCTAGGTCAAGTCAAACCTGTATACGAAGAATGGAAGGGATGGAAGAAGTCAACTAGCGAGGCTCGAAAATGGAAAGACTTGCCCAGAGAAGCTCAAGCATTCCTGAAACGTGTGGAGGAACTAGTGAACGTTCCAATCCGCTACGTATCCGTGGGCCCGAGACGAGAAAACATGATCATCGTCTAAACGAACCGTTTAAGACTTCAGACTTCTCGCAAGCCAGGCCTCAACCGAGGTTATGTGCTTGAACGATGTTGTGATGGGTGACACAATCAACTCTGCAGGCACGGCGGCGATTAGTAGGTTCACCAAGTTGTAAAGCGCCGTGAACAACAACGTGTAAGTAAGCACGTCAGCCATGCTCGTCAAGTGCAAGCCGAGGGGAAGATTCTCCAGCGTAACCTTGGCAAACCCCAAGTAATCAGCCCCGAAGAATACAGGAGCAATGTAGAGTAGGACCACGTAGTTTACGACAGTCATCGCAACTATTCGCCACACTATTGCATTGCTGAGAATCATCGACAAGGCCAAAGTCGGACGGGCCGTTTTGCCTTTGAACCGTTGATACAGCACATTCCCGAACCAGAACCCACCGAGTGTCGACATGATCGCAACGAACTTGATTGCTGGACCGAGTGGAGCATCGCTTCCTTGGAAGTTGAGGAAAATCCATTGGATTACTGTTGAAATCGTGGCTGCGACGGGGCCGAAGAGGAAGAAGGCCATCAGAATCGGAATCTCCGAGAAATCAATCTGAAGGTACGGTATCAGCGGGAATGGAACAGAGGCCTTCGCCAGCGTGAGTAATGCGGCCAGAGCCGCAAATACAGCTGCCCCAGTCAAAGTGACGGTTGCCCGTTGAGATGGTGAGTATTCCGTCAAGTGTCATCATGGAGTCAAAGCCATCTACCCATAATAGCGTTCCTACTCAAACATGGGTTCGCATAAATGGGTAAGCGCAATAATAGGGTGCGTACTACTGTTATGAGGCCTAGACGTTTGAGTAGCCAAGTTCAGGTTCTTGAAGCCAAACGGAAGCCTGGTGGCCGTAGAATCCCGTTGTATGCCCAGGACTGGCGCCAATCGGAGCCAGTTAAGAGGTGGCGAAGCCGCATCGCCCCTGGCACGTTTCCCAACTTCTACTCACACCTCTGGCGGTTCCTAACCCACATCCACAAAACCCCCGACGAGGCAATCACGTGGGCCAAAGGCCAGGACCCACTGGACGTCCTGGACCTGATCCAAACCTACGTTCTCGGCCTGCCAGCGCAGCTGCGGTACAAGACCAAGTTCAACGCCTACGAGGCCCCACGGAGCTTCTTCCAGCACAACCGGGTCATACTGCCCGTGGACCGCGCCTTCCAGATCCGCAGCGAGACCCCGCCCGTAGTCCGACGCCTCAGCATAGAGAACATGCGGGAACTCATTGGCTTGGCGTCGCAGCCCCTGCGGAGCATTCTGGTCTGCAGATGGATGAGCCTCACCGACACCGAGGGGTTGATCTACATCAGCAACCACTTCTCACAGGAAATCGTGGAAGCCATCAAAACCAACCAGCCCACGGTTCGGCTTTCGATGCCTGGCAGAAAGAGCCACAAGAACCAGAAACCTTTCTTCACCTTCATCGGCCGCGACGCCCTAGCCAGCATCAAAGAGTACTTCGACCGCGCAAAACGCTGGCCCCAACCCGGGGAACCGGTCTGGATCAGCGAACAAACCAACAGTGGCATCACCAAAGCCCTCTTCAACCAAGCATGGCTGGCGCTTCTCAGAAAAGCGAAACTGATTCCGAAACAGCGAGGCGAACGAAGCAGCAGGTACGGCTACGGAGCCCACAACACCCGAGACCTAACAATCAGCCTCCTCAGCACCGTCCCAAACCTGAAAGAGTTCGTGGTCGAGTTCTGGGCCGGCCACGACATCGACCCCAACCAATACCGAGACCTCTACAACCTCCAACCAAAATTCGCCGCCGACCAGTACAACCTCGCCGAACCCTACCTCAACATCCTCAGCGCCCCACAGACAGCTGACGCCGAGGAAGTGAAAGGCCTAAGAGACCAAGTCCAAGAACAAGGCGAAGTCATCCAGGAACTCCGCGTAGCCTTCCGCATGATCCAAAACCAATTAAAACCCCCGGAGGTGAAACAGTGAAGAAGATCCTGTTCCTAGTCTTTGTCATACTATCTACCATCTACCTTCTACCACATGTCGCAGCCTCGCCCAGCGCAGTGATTCAGAACGATAGCAACTTCTTGGATGAGGCCGGATACTACCACGTGGTTGGGGAAGTGAAGAACACTGGCGACGTCTGGCTGCAGTACGTGCGAGTCGCCGCAACCTTCAAAGACCAAGCCGGCACCGTCGTGGACACTTCCTTCACTTACACTCTTCTCGACCGTCTGCCTTCAGGCATAGCCTCAGGCTTTGACCTGTTCGAATTTGACGTTGGCAAATCAGCGAACATTCGCAGCTACGCACTTGCCCTGGAGTTCCAGGAAGCGCAACCTCTGACAACTGCTTTGGAGATCATGAACACCTCCTCCTCAAAGAACAGCCTCGGCTGGCTGCAAATAGTCGGAGAAGTCAAGAACAACGGCGACACCATCAGCGAATACACGAAAGTGGTGGCCACGTTCTACGGCGCAGACGGCAAGGTCGTTGATGTGGGTTTCACGTACACCGATCCGACGACCGTTCAGCCGCATGGCCAGCAGGGCTTCAAAGTCACCCTCATCAGCACCACGAGAAGCAACACGGCCACCACTTGGTCTCTGGACACGCAAAGCACCCAGTACGCCAGCATCCCCGAACTGACAATGCCCCTGATCGCTTTGGCTGCCGCGCTGACGCTAGGCGGTTTTACGATGCCGAAAAAGAGACGTCGACGGTCAGAAGACGAGTAGGAAAGCGATCAATCCAATGATGAAGCCAGTCCAGATGAGCGCTTTACGCCAGCGCGAAGACATCGCCACCGAAGATGCCTAACGCGTCAACGAACGATGCCGAGAGTGTTCCACCAGCAGAATAAGCGATGAGAACACTGAAGGGAACTAAGTCTTCATAGCCGGTGATGTCCAATGTTGCCTGTCCGCCAGATGCAAGAGTTGATTTCAGTTCCCCTTCATCACCGCATGGCAGCGTGAAATATGCGTTGTCGGCGAGGCCAGTCACGGTGATGGTTTCCGATTTCATCACTTTGAGATTGTCTGCGTAGAGTGTGGAGTTTGAGCCAACTGAAGAATAGCTGTTGTCAAGGTCAGGGTTCGGGTAAGCGCCCGGAGATATCTCAATACCTGTACCTATGATTATCAGACTACTTGCATCGATTACCCATGTCGCGGGTCGTGAGCCGTATGCATATTGCTGAGTCCAAGTCCTACCATCAAGGCTGCTGTATAGAATCACATTGCTCGCTGAAACTACGATTTTCACCCAATACCAGACACCCGCACTAGCGGAGCCTGGGTACGATTCATTCCATGCAGTGTTTGCGTTGTATTGCGCGAGAAAATTACCCGTGTTCGTGCAGAGTCCAATTCTAATGTAATCATACGGGTTGAACCATATGCAAAGCCCATGAGCCCAACTGGTTATGTTAGCACCGCCTGCATGTTGTAATCGGCAGATGATGATAGGATTATCTACGTTGCCTTCTGCTCGCTGGATGTGGCAATAGCTGTTTACTGCCGCAGTCAGTTCGTATCGGTGGTTCTGCTCGACCCCGCTATCGTAAGATTCTTTGTCGAGTGTCCAAGCACCGTCTAGGCTATTGTCGTTGAAATTGTCGTAGATGATTTTCCCTGCTGTTGTTCGTGAAAGTGCAATTCCACCGCCACCGCCGGTTTGTCGTCTTTTTCAGATTGCGACCCAGGCGGAGCCAGTGTCATAGTACACTTTGTTATCTGTAGTCAAGCAGACGAGCCGGCCTTTATTGCCGGCAGTAGGAAGGGTACCGATGTTCTCCACTCTGAAGGCGAGAGCCTCGTTCTCCTGGAAATCTTGGTTAGCGTCTGGGATGATCGAACCTGTATGAGCCGAGTCGTCATGAGCAGTAGGTGCGAAGGTTGATGGTTTGTTGTTTATGTTCGACCAGTCAATAGCTCCTTCCTCTGCGAGCGGAACCCACTCAGTTCCAATGTCAAGATAGAGAGCGTCGCTAGCTATAACGTAGAATAGGCGCCCGATCGTACCAAATGCAGGTAAATCTCCAATTGTGGCCACTTGTGGAACGCGTAATATTGTAGGGGCAATCAGTTCTATTGCGTGATATCCGTCTAGCAGGTCAGCGTTCAATCGTCTGACAAGCTGCTTCGACTTGATGCGGGCGAAGGGGAACGGGCTGCGCACGCTGCTTCGAATCGGTACATCGGTGCGGATGCCTCTGACGCCCTCTAAGGTTGCGTGGCCGTGGTCGGTCACCTGTTTGCGGGCGTACTTCATTGCGTCGCTTTGACTCATCAGAGTAACCTCAAGAAGTGTTCAATCAGCGCAGTGATGCCTAGAGCAGCGAAGAGAACGAGCCACTTGATTTCAGGAACCCACTTGAAGATGCCTCGCACGATGTTCACCTGGAATCGAGCGTACATTTTAAGCGCCTGCCATCTGCGCTTTCCAACCCAAGTCAAGCGAGCCTGCTTAGCGTCGATCATGTACTGGTCGAACTCCTCAGACATCACTATGTCTCGTCGGCAGACCCCGCAGCCCTCGAACTGTTCAGCGATGAAGCCGACTCGACGACGCAGAACAAGCAGCGCAGTAACCGGATCCAAGCTTCCTGACGCGATTTGAAAGCCCGATTCCCGAACAATCTGCATCACGGATTCCGTGAAGCGGTTCGCTTTCACCACGTTCAGGAAAGCCTGAGGGATTCTGGCGCCTTCTGCTTTCTCGTCGCAGTGTTTGCAGGGCTTCTTCGTTTGTTGAATTGCTTGTGTCTCAGAGGGTGAGCTCAAGGTCGTTGCCTCAAATCGAAATCATATTGTTCCAACTAATGGCCCTCCAATCGCTGTAGGTATCGTGAAGTTGTATGATTTGTTAGGTAGCGAAATCCTCAGATTGTGTATTTCATCCTTTGGTCGACTGCTATGGATGTTAAGAAAGCACTCCTGCGTTGGCTGCAGAATCACACACCCGACGACAGAAAGTCTGCCGCTAAGATCCATGTAGAAGTCAGCAACTGTAAGATCGAGCGGTTCTACTTCGTCATTTAGCACTTTCATGTATAAGCCCCCTATCGCAGGCCAATTCCATGATTGAATTATCATAAGAAATCAGCACTTCCTAGATGTATAACTCGTTGTAAAGCTCGCTGAACCACCAAGGGTTCCATCTGTTCCAGTAGCTGAACAAGTAGCAGAGCAACATTGCGCTACAAGGCTACTAGGAACGCCTGTATTGAAGCCTCCAGCACAGTGTGTACTTAGAAATTCAGTCGCGCCAGTCCCTTCTATACATGGCATGAGATATACTATCTGATTGACTGCTAGTGTGACAACCCAGCCGCCTGATGGTGCACAACTCCCAATGCCGCCGTTGGTGCAGCCACTAAGGGTCACAGTAACATTACCTGTATAGCCTTGAATACTTCGTACTCTTAGTCCTCCGCAAGCATCATCAAAACCACAAGGGCCTCCACAACCCCCGCCCATACTTCCGGGTCCACTAAGGTGTGTGAAACTTGCTCCCCAACCGCATCCTGAACAGCCACTATCACAGCCGCCATATCCACTGCATGCCACTTCAAGAATGAACATTCCGTTGCAGTTGATGACAATGTTAAACCAGCAAGTCAAAGCAGGCGGAAAGTTTGTTGTGCCGACTTGGCCGCCGGCTACGATGAGACCGATCTTCAGTTTCTTGCCGCAGGCCCAGCCCTTGTTTTTGAAGGTGCCGAAGATCGTTGCGGTGCCATCACCATTATAGACTAAGTTGAATGAGGCGTCTCCGTTCAGAACGTAGTTGTCGTGGTCGTAGTAGTCGAAGATGATTTTCCAGCTTGTGTCAGGCATTGTGATATTTGCGACAGGAGCCATGATTTGCGTGCCGTCACCGGGAACCTGAACGTCGCCGCAGCTCATGATTATGTTGTTGGAGACGCAGACTTTCTTTCCGTCAGATCGGCCGGGCGCTGGTGTGCATTTGGACCCGTCGGAGCATTGAGCGTCGCTGGTGCAGGTGCTGTAGCATTGGCCGCCTACGCATATCTGGCCGCCCTTACAGTCGGAGTCGCCGCCACAGGTGATGATGACCTCGCCCTTCCCAATGATGACCGCCACGTCGACCGACTGGTCGATGGTGCCGTCGGCGCTTATCGCGGTGACCGTGACCTTGTACGTGCCTGCAACGATTGTGTTGAAGGTGCTAATGGTCAGAATCGTTGAGGCGTCGGGGCTTTCACCGGTCAAGTTGAGGGAAGAGTCTTGCAGATTCACCGTTCCGTTGACGTTGTTCGTCTGCGAGAGATTGACTTGGCCGGTGAAGGCGCCGATGGCTGAGAGGCTGATCTTCACGTTCCAGTTGTACGTGGTCAGCGCGTTCCCGTTCAACGTGCAAGGATCGCATGTGGCATTGAAGCCCACGTTCCCCGTGAACACTGTGACGCCTGAGAACTGCTCCGACTCGTTCCGCAAGGCGCGAATGGCGTCGATGATGTTCTTGTCGAGGCCTGCTCGATCTTTCGTCCAAACTCGGCTGCTAATGTTCTTGCTGTAATCGTAGGATCCCGAGCTCGCAGGGATGGCTACTAAGTGGAGAAGAAGGCCGTCCTGCTTATTCCATATCCAGCCGGCTTCGAGTACACGCCACCAAACGCCTGACGCAATCCCAAAGTTGCTCATGTTGAAGCGAACTTGCCACCCCGCCTTGATCAGCTCCGTCGACGGGTCGAACTCGAACAGGTGGTCCACGTAGTAGGTGGGCGTGGCGCTGGCTTGGACGAGTTTCAGGCCGTAGTCGCGCAGGTCGTTCAGCTCAGTGTACTCAGGAGCGTCTATGTTCTGCATTCTAGTATCGTACAGAGCTTGGCGGGTGCTGTCCACGACTCGAACTTGCGGAATGAAGTTCTGAGTCATGCTGAAGCAGTCAACGAAATAGGTCAAAGGCATGCTGACTGGCGCGATAAGCCAGTTGAAGATTAAACGCAGCTTCGAGAGCTGCGTCCAGTCAAAGGTCGGGGTGAGGCCTACGTCTTTTTCAAGCGTCCAACCATCACCAGGCGCCTCTGGAACCGCTTTGAAGATCATGTCGCTGAACTGGTTTCGAGTAAGTGGCCCGTCGTGAATCTCATTGCTGAGAATTATGGCGCCATGGCTGTCCTCAAGCGCTATCCTAATCGTGTATCGGTTTCCCTGGCTGACACTCGTATCAATCGCGGATTCGAACGAGATTGCTGACAGGTTTCGGGCGATGGCATCGTAGTATGCTCCGAGGGCTTCTTGGAAGTGAAGCTCGAAAACCATCGGGTTCCCGGTCGGCGAAGTAATGCTGGCTGTCTTACCTACCAGTGCATAGCTGCCGCAGGCATGCGGAGTCGCAGTAGTTCCTAAGATGCCGTACCCAGTGAGAAGATGCCAGGCCTCGGATTTGCCGCCGAAGATTGTTGGTTCAGTCCAGTTGTCGCCGTCGCTGGGTTCCTGAAGGCTTTTGCCCCCTGTGATTTCCAGTACGTTCGCTGATTCTTTCACGTCCCTGGGGCTTTTGCCTTGCTTCGCTAGGTCGCCGTACTGAAAGATTGTTGCGTGTTGGTGTGATGCGTCGTTGACGGGGAAGATGTTAAGAAGGGCGGCAGAGGCGCTTGTGGCTCGAATGGTTCCTGTCCACTGTTCTTTCTCTAGAATCTTGCGGATGATGTCGTGACAGTATTCCCGTTTGGCCGCGTAGTTCACGAGTTCGCCTTGGCTTGGGGAAGTGTAGGAGACGGAGGTTATTCCGCTACCGTAGTCATGCGTGGCAGTAGCGTAGACGGTGACGTCTTGAATGAGCGTGTCGGCTTGGCGCTTGATCCAAGTCTTGGTCATGTACTGCTTCTGCAGAGGCGTAGCGCCGACAACGAGGCCATCGACGACTATGGTGTTCTTCTTGGAGAGCTCTGGGTTGAGGCCTTCGAAACGGAACTGCATGATTTCGACGTTGTTGAATTTGACGACGCCAGGATAGTACAGACCGGACTCGACGAATGGTGGCCAGAGAGTCGCGTATTTACTGGCGATGTTGCTCAGCGTGATTTGAACGTGAGGCAGCCCGTGGTCTAGGCAGACGTCTACCGCTTGAATGTCCAGCACATCGTCGCTAACATCGACGCCGCTTATGGTGACTTGTCGTGTTGGCTGGATCATTCAGCGATCTCCGTAAGCACGATTTTGTCGAAGTATGCTTCAGCAGGGTTCGCCCCCTGCGTTGTGGCCTGAAGGGTGACTTTCGCTTGAGTTAGGTCGCTTGTGTCGGCGGTTGCGTAGAAGCTGGCGTTAAGGTTCACAGTTTTGTCGTTGACTAGGAGCCGCAGATACTTGTTCACGGTGAAGTCGAGGTCGAGTTCGAAGGTGAACCATGAGGAAGCGGCGAGCTTGTGTCCGGTGAGAATGTCCGACCAGGTGTTTGTCGAGTTCAGGTAAGACCATTTCTGGTTGACGACATCGTACCGGATCGAGGCGGTGTAGTGGTTCAGTGCGTCGTACCAGTCAACGGTGAAGTAGACATAAGCGACGTAAGTGAGGCTTTCGAACCGCCAAGCGTTCACGAAGAACTTCAGCATCTTCGAACCAGCCATCGGAAACAGACAAGAAGCTGAAACCTGGTCGGCTGCTGCTGCCCCTGAGGTTCGAGATTTGATGTGGAGTGAGGCTAAGCCTTCCCATGCGATCGCAGTGTTTCGTTCGACCACATAGCCTGATCCGGTTCCTGAAGCGGTCCATTTGAAGAGCGTCGCTTCAAGATCGTCGCTAAGCAGGGTTCGCAGGTAGTATTGACGGATCCACTGCTGATAGGCTGCGTCGTACCACTTCTTGAAAACAGAAGCGCCAAGAAGCGAGTCCCCAGCGCTTGTTTCAGTTGTTCGTTCACTCATTCACAATCACCACCTTGATCAATGGTCTCTGACGGCCATTTCGACCATGAACTTCCCGTAGCCTATCGTTCCTTCCTCGCTCGACTCCTCTTCGCCGTGAAGAACAACCACGGGAACAGAGCTGTAGACTGGGTACGAGCAAGTGAAAGTGGCATCACCCGCGTTCTCCAACCCTTTCATGCTCGACCTGAAATTGTTCCATTCAGTTAGAGTTTGGATGGTTCCTGTTGCGTAGATCAGTTCGCTCTTGGCTTTCAGAACCTCAGGCCGGTCTCCGTCGAGGCCTGGGATTTCGTGAAGCGGTGTCTTGGCGACGAAGACGCTTTTCGCGTTCTTGCAGGCGCCGAGGCTGAGGCTTGCGCCTGTCGCTGACCATGAGCATGTTGCCATTCAAGTTCACCTAGGCCACGCGAACGTCAACATTCTGAGGCGAGATCTCACGTGCGCCCATGCCTGGTCGGCTGGCATGCCTTCGTTGCTGATGTTGACTTGCTCAATGTTGATGCCGCCTCCTCCACCTGCGCCGCCTCCTTCCATGGGCCTCGATACGATTTCTCCGCCGTGTAGAATCGCTGGGCCTGTCGACTGTACAACTCTGAATTGGCCTGGCATGGTTTGAGCGACAGCGATCGCTGATCTGCTTTGCGTGATTTCGATGCCTGCCAGGATGCCGATGGCTGCTGCGGCCATACCTAGGACGGGGAGTGCGACGCTTAGGGCGACGCCGAGAGTCAGAGCGCCAGCTGCAGCTGCTTCCTCAGCGTTCTGGAGAGCGATCATCGCCATTTCGGCGAAGTGGATTTCCATTCTAACGGATCGAATTGTTCGAGCGACGCCCAGCAAAACCGCTGTTGTGTCGTCGACTCCTTTGATTATGACAGTCCTAGTGGTTGATTTGTTGCTGCTCAATTCCTAAAGCCCCGCCTCTCTTGCGGCCGCGTCGTCCGCGGCGTCGATCAGGTCGTCAATCATGGGTTCAACTTCGAGCATGGCGACGTCCTCGAGATTCAACGGTTGCGTACCTGGGTGGTCAACGTGCATAGCAAACACATCCCCAGCTGCGCCTTCCGCGTTGATGCTTACCCAATGAAGAACTCGAGCAGAAACAGGATCAATCGGGTGCGGGCTTGTACCTTCACTGAGGAAGCTAGCGATCGGTTCGTTCGAGTTTGTGATGACGAACTCACCGATGCCCATTGGGATGACCACCCAGGCCTCGGCAGTGAAACCGGTTCGCTTGGGCGTGATCTCAACAAGCTTCTGTCGTACGAGCTCAGCAGCTGCAGCCATGGCTATGTCAAGTTGCTTCGGGAAGTTGTCAGCGTATTTCTCCATGTTCAGCGCTAGGCCGTCGAGAACGTCTTCGCTGTCGCCAAAACTCATGTCAACCATTAATCATCGCCTCTGCGCTTTCGCCATTTGATAGTCGGCTTCTCGTCGAAGCTGAACTGTACGCTCGTTCATCCAAGCAATCGCGAACTGGTACTGGTCGAACGGAATGTCTTGGTTAGGGCCCCGTCGGCCGTTTAGTTCGCAGGGCCAGAGCTGTAATTCGTCGAAGCAGAGAACGCCCAAACCCTGCCCTTCCACTGTGCCGGCGAAAAAACTCAATCTCGTCTGCGGCCTTCGGTGAAAGCCCCCATAAGTACCAGAGATAGTCAGCTGACTCGTCGACGAATCTGCCAAGCTTGTCGAACTGCTCTGCAGTCAAACCCTCGAGGTTCGTCGCCGCGAGAGCTTGGCACTGGATCCACCGGATCTGCGCTATCTCTTCAGCAGTCGGAGTTCGTTGAACTGCTCCTTCTCCCTGGCAGTTGGCGCACTTGTTTTCTTCCTTGTCGACGCCCTTGGTTTCACATTGATCGCAAGCGATGATGTCCATTTGCGGCATCTGCGCTAGAACGAGGCGGACGGCGGTTGTGTAGCCGATTCTGTAGAAGTGCGCTGACCGGCCTTTGCTGTCCGTGAAGGGAATTACTTCGTCAGCTTCCGCTATGAGATGAGCTCGGCACTTGGAGATGTTCTTCTCGAGCTTGGCGTCTGCCTGAATTGCGGCCCTTGCCTTCTCCTTGTCGAAGACGGGCTTTACAGGTTCGGTTACGCCCAAGTTAGCTGCACTCCGTAGTCCAGGGTGAAGTTGTACAGGAAGCCCTCATCCTGCTTGTGAACATAGTCGCGCTTGAAGCATCGAGCATCTACGATCGAAGCGGTCTTAGAGACGGGCGTACCTTGCGAGTCAGTGGCGGTAAGGCTTGCCGTATGCAGCGTCAGATCGCCATTGCTTAATCCAAACATGTCCGTCGGGAGATCTGTAGTGAAGTACACTTCCACGGTTATCGCGCCTTCGAAGTGGCCGACGAAGAACAGTGGCTTGTTAGTTCCACCGACGGCGTCGATGATCTTTCGATACTGCTCGCTAGCAGTGATACTATGCAGTACACCGTAGATGTTGCTGTCAAGCACGACGACAACTCGGCTGCCTGGAACTTTCTTCAGGTCTGCTCCTATTGTAACCATTCAAGTTCACCTCTCTAATGTTACTTGGATTTCTTGCTAGGGGTTTCAGGTTCAGGGACCGGCGGCGGGCTCGTTGCGTCCACTTGCATGGAGATCCAGCCGCCTTTCTTGAACTGAGCAGCGACATCGTTCGGCACGACGAAGGTCAGCTCCATGTTTCCAGGTACGCTGATGCACTCGATTCTCTTCGTCGGCGCCCAATGTGTTTCAATTGCTCGAATCAGATATTTTGACTCAAACATTTCGATGATTCACCTCTTCGCCATCCTTTACCAGGTAAGGGATGACAATGGCGAGGCGCTGGTCCTCGAGAAGACAGTGAGCAATAGCAATGGCTTCTGGCCGTACAAATCTCCATTCGTCAATCATTCTTCATACCAGAATTTGATGGGCAGCACCCGCATCCAGTACATGGGCGAAGCTCGCGTATCGCTGAGGTCTCGTTCCCCAGGGCCTGTCGTTGCTTGCGTGGATGGGGCGAATAGGCTGCTGTTCCAGTTCGCTTTGATGAGTGAGACGACTTGGTCTCGCATGTTGCTGACCCGGTCTCGGGCGGTGATGATGTCGCCTTTCATGTCGGATCGGGCGTGGCTGTAGATCATCATGTGAACAGTCGCGAAGGCCTGCGAATACTGATACGCTTCGTGTTTAGGTTCCACGCCGGCGAGAACCGGCCACATCATGTTTTGGTAGCTGCCGCTTTGGCGCTCAGGAGCTGCTAGAAAGCTGATGTCCGTTCTGTACGGAAAGAAGATTTTGCTGAAGGGCGGGTTCTGCTGAACGCTCACAGGTCGAGGCGTCTGCGCCCACTGCGTTTCAATCGTTGGGTTCTTCGTCTTGTCGAAGAAGTCGGCGAGCATTTGTTCCCAATTCGGCATTTCAGCGGCACCCCTCTTTGAGCCAGTGATCTTGAAACGCCTTCAGCAGCAGGTCTCGGTCGACCCGTATTGAAACGGCGACGCTTGCGCCGACGCTGGGAAGGTTCATTGTCTCTCGTTTCGTGAGAAAGCTCATGTACAGAACCTTGTGACAACGATTGCAGCGGAAGGTGACGGGTTGGTTCGGGGGCTCCGCTAGGTCATTCGTCATTTGAGAAACGATGGTTTGCATTTCGGAGTCGACCAAGCGACTCAACTCAATTTGACGGTGGGCAACCAAGTGCCCTTACGGATAGGAGGCGAGGCCGACCAAGCGGCCTCTCAGAGATCTAAGCGGCGGCGCCCGAGACGACTATAACGACATCATCCAAGGCCAGGCTCGTGGCGCTAATGGTTATGACAGTGCCAGATATGCCAGCGGTCAAGCTGGTGACGACTTGGGAAGCTGTCACGCCGATGACTGCGGCTGCGACAAGTTTCTTGAAGTAGTTTCCGACGTCAAGGGTGTCGTTGGTTGTTACGCCTTTCAATTCGAAGGCTGCGACTCGGTATTCGCCGCCGCTATACCATGACGGAGTCTGATTTGCGAAGGCTGTTACCATTTCACTTACTCACCTTCTTCTGCATGGCATCCACGGTCTCCTTGGTGGGCTTCACTTTGCCTGAAGCGTCCACGAAGAATTGAGGATACCAAGCGAACAGGTACGGGTGGCCACGCAGCCACTGAACGGGATCCGCTCGAGCGAGCTTCTCGAGGTCGTCAGTGAGGCCTAGGAAGTAGCCGCAGTTGATGAAGTTCTCGATGATTCTCTCCGGTAGGCTGTTCACGGTGACAGCTTCAATGTGGATGCTAGCACTCTCCACAGTAACATGAGTCGGAAGGATTGGTTCCGATGTGTATTTTACTGGTTTCATTCTGCCCACTCGTTTTGCATTTCGTCGGTCATGTACGTGCTTGCGCTGATGTGAACGGCGCCTGAGATCTTTCCGCCTTTGATGTCTGCTTCGGGATCCACGCCGAAGGTCGCTCGAATGTAGTCGTTGATGTTCTTGTCAGCTCTGAGCCTAAGAGGGTTCTGCGACGCTGTCATTCCGGTCGACGTCGGGTTGCTTGTCTCATCTCGGCAGATCGCAGCAGCGTAGTCGTTGGCGCAGTCAACGATGATGGCGTCTGGACCGACGATTGGAACTGAAGTGTACGGCTTCAGTTTGGTGTTGATGATGTTGTCGGCTGAAGGGAGAGCTCTAGTTATTTTCGGCTCCCAGAGAACGGCGTCTAAGGGGTCGACATTCAGTCGCTGCTTCACCTGATCCATTGAACCGTATGTCATGATTTCGTCTCACTCTCAATCTGCGAAGAACTCAGCGATCATGACGGTGAGCTTGTAGAGGATGTATCGGATGCGTTCGCGGCCTCCTTTGCCAGTAGGTCGCAGAAGCAGCACATGGGGAATTGTTCTGCGTCTGGTTGGAATCATGCCGTAGTACGCTCTCCTAATGTTGCATGTTAAGCAGGTTAGGTGAACTCGTCTCAGATCTAGGCCGCAGATGGGGCGGCAGGCCATCGTGAAAGGTCGACGGGGCAGCAGCTGCGCGTTCTCAGCGATCCCCTCAGGCTTGAAGACTGTTTCGATGTGAGTGACTTCGCCGTTCCTGCCCCACACGATCACGTTGCGGCTGAGAAAGTTGTAGAACTGAACGATCTCGTGCGTGAGCTCGAAATCTTCCTCAGGTTCCTTTCGGCAAGAGTCCTTGGGTAAAGCAGATGGGGCAGCTAACGATTGTATCTCCATCCACGTTTTTGGTTTGCGTCGCGTACAGGGTGCCTAAGTTCCAGCCTGGATTCGCGCCGTGGATCGGGCAGGCCCAGTTTCTCTGTCGGTTGGGTTCGCAGAGTTCGTGGCTTTTGCCAGACTTGGGCGAGGGGTAGTCGTATAGTGGCCCGGTCTGGGTTGAAGTTCCTGAGCTCATTTCATTATCTCCTTGAATGATTGTGAACGTAGGAATACGGGCTTTCGGGTCTGAAAAACCGAAAGCGGGAACGGCCCCGCCTCGAATCGGTGGGGCCTATGAGTGCGTCAGCGTCTAAGCGTTGACGCCGGTGAGTCTGCGAGACGCTTCTGTGTGCGTGCGTTGAGGTTGCAACCACTGGCGAAGAATGTACGCGTCGTAACCTGAAGGCTCATTTCTGTAGGACGCGGCTTCAGTCGGGCCGAGGCCTAGGATGATTGCCTTGTCTTTCTGCAGTACGTAGGCTTCTGTCGCCGTAACCCACGGGCTTGAATAGCCCATGAAGCCCGGCAGCCCCGGAATCGGGAACCCGCCAATCTTGCTGAAGTCCGGGTAATTCGCTCCCGTCAAAAACCCTTTGACGTAAGTGTTCGCCCAGAAGTCAGCCCAAGTGAACGGGTGGGCTACTAGGTCGTAGGGTCCGGTGAAACCTGCTTGCTGCAGCGTTGGAACGACGCCTTCGATGTCGATGTAGGGGTTGTTGGTGTTGATTGGCGCGGTCATCGCTCCCCAGTCGTGGCCAGCGACGGAAGTCACATTCGCGTGCAGTTCAGTCGCGATTTGTGCTTCCTCGCTACGTGCCAGCGCAATTGCGCAATCGGTCTTCTGGTATCCGAAGACGTCGATGTTGGCGCGTTTCTTGGCTTCGTCTGAGATGACGATGTGAGCGACGTTCTTCCATAGAGCGAACACAATGTTTGACCAGTCTCCAGTCCTCACGTCGGCCTCTTGCATTTCAGCAACTTTCTCGTTGCTGGCGCCCATCTTCGTGTAGATTGGAACGGTCAACTTGAGTTCGTTCATGGTGATCTGTCGGCAGATGTTTCTCAGGTTGTAGTACGGCATTTCGGCGCCTATGACTTCTTGAAGCAGTATGGCGATGTCCACGGCGGTAATATCTCCGACCTGGACGGGGCCCGCTGCTTGCAGTGGCTTAACCAGATGCTCGAAGCCGTTCTGGTAAACCACTTTCTTCACAGGGTCGAAAGTGACCGATGGGCCGTGAGGCACGAAAGAGCCTTGGCCTCCTACGGCAGCCTGGAGAGCTTCGAATAGTGCCTGTTCGTTATCGTTTGGCATTTTTCTAAGCCCTCAGCATCATGCCGACTGATTTGTCGCCGGAGATGGCGGATTCCATCGCCCAGCCTGCACCGTACTTCGCGAGATTCGCTACAGAGCAAACGTCGACGGATCCCGCAGTTGCGGAAGCGCCGAGTGCTTGACCGTAAGCGACGACAGTGTTGTTGAGTTTCGTGACTCCGACAGCTCCTTCGAACATTGCGCGCACAGTGGCTTGGCTGCCGTCCGTTGGGGCGACAACTGTTGCCAGCGCAACGCAAGGCTTGAAGGCGTTAGAGTCAGCGATAGTCGCAGTCGCAGGAGCGTAGCCAGTGTTGTCCATCAGGAGGTCTCCTTTCGTGCATCCCGTGTTAATCTTGAGCGTGACGAGCTCAATACGCTGACGGAACTCACGGAAGGGAACGCCTGCAGTCTTCACCATTAGGCAGCGCCTCCTACGATTTTGCCTGTCTTGTCTCGCGTGTACCCGAACATCGCTGCTCTCCTAGTCTCGATGAAGCTTGGTGCGTCTGCTGCGCCTTGTACGGGGGCGTTGAAGTCGAACTTCGCCTTGGGGCCTGGCGGCCGGATTGCTGCTTGCGCAGCTCCTACCGATTCGAGATTGGTCAAGAGTGGACCCAATGCAGCGTCGTCAATGCCCACGAGGACTTTGACTCGTGCATCTCTATCCTTCGCTTGTAGAGTTCCAATCTGAATTTCCAAGTCGGCGATTCTGTTCGCCTTCGTCAAGCGCGCTTGCATGACTGTCTCGTCTTTCCACTTCATCAGAGCCGTAAGCCCTGCTTCCGTGGTGACGAGTTTGCCTTGCAGTTCAGTGATGGTTTTCTTGGATTGTTCGCAGTCTTTGCAACCTTGTTCAGTTGACATTTTTCCTCCTTGCTCGGCGCAGAAACCTGTGGACGTGTCGACGCCCAGTTGCTTCGCAACATGACAAATCTTCGCTTTCGATGCCGGTGTTCTGCCATCAGTCTGATTCCAACGAGCCATCGCCGCATGGACGATAGCAACGTCGAAGTCTTTCTTTTCGACAGAGGCCAACGGGAGCTTTCGAGTCCCATCGGCCAGAATTAGAGCGAAGAACTTGTCGGGGGCATCCTTTGTGTCCCAAGCCTGTGCGCCTTGCAACGGAGTTGAATTTTCCACGATTCCCCCTCCTGGAGAATCGCTTGTTTTGTCTCGGGTGCTCTGCATGCCCGTAGGCGATTGGGCACCCACATCTTGTCTTGCCTTTTGGGCAGAACTAGGAACGAACGCGGCTTGAAGCGCAGAATGCCACGATGCGCTTGTTAGGTCTGGTGAGTCGGCCATGAGGCCTTCGTCAAGCGACAGGTCGTGGAAGGCTGGGTGGTCGACGAACAGTACGTGATCGAAAACGTAGTCAGTCACGATGAGGCCTTTATCGTCATAGAAACCTGCCTTCGGAAACACTGAAGGCGAGACAGCGCTTAGACGTCTCTCTCTGATTGCTTGCCTGACTTCCTCATCAGGAGCCGTGATCTCGGCGATGCCGTAGGTCTTCCCGTTGTTCGTGAAGTCAACGAAGTGGCCGTACTCGCCCCATCCTTCAGGAGGCTGAGCGTGTGGTTTGTCGGGGCCGCAGGTGCGGCAGACTGTCGGATCCCCAGGGATGTTTGGCGTCGGTGGTCCCAGCAGCTTCTTTCCCAGGACGGTTGAGGCGCAGCGAGCTCGTGCTTCAGGTGTGACGCCCCACTCGTTCAGGCTTTGGCCGTCAGGCATAATTGGAATCTTGAGAAACAGTTTGCCTTGGAGTTCGAATGGTTCACCGATTGCTTCATAGCTCATTCTTGCTTGCTTTGGTTTGTGGGATTCGACCCAGGTCTTCGCTTTTCCTTCTTCCCAGTGCTTGCGGTCGAAGAGGTAGGCTTGGATGTCCCAGCTGCCGTTTTTGCGTTGGCAATACTTGGCGCGGATCCCTGTTGGGAGTTTGCCGTCGAAGTCGGTGGTGCGGCAGGTCTGGAACTGCGCTGGGTCTAGGACTCGAATGTGAATGAAGTTCTCAGTTACGTCTACTGGCATGGCGCTCTCTCCAATAATCGCAAAGTTTCGGAAGGAAAGACGTAGATGGTGTTATCACCGCAGACAGGGCAGATACAGTGAGTAAGGTCGTTTCTCTCAAGGTCTACGGCAGAAATGAAATAGCCGTTACATTTGGGGCATCTGACAAGTCGATTTTGATATGGCATTTCTCTTTCAACGATGAAGTGTCCATGCATCATTTTTCCTTTCAACTCATAGGTGGTTGCTTTCTTCGACATGGAGGACAGAGGACGCGGCCTTGCAGGACGTGGTAGTTGCTGGTTTGGTGACCGCAGTCATCACATGTTGCAGTCATGTTGCTTCACCGATGGATTCGGGTGAGACTGAGAGCATGCAGCGACAATTCACATGCCCGGGGAAGTCTGGGACCATGTCCTGAGTGTAGGGACCGTCTGCCTCGTTGCCGTCACAGACATCGCAGACCTTTTCGTCGCCTTGTGTGTCCCAGGTGTACGCTTCTTGGTCGATTGCGATCTGGCTGCCGGCGGCGAGCAGTAGGGTTTCGTTGAAGCTGCCCCAAACGAAGTTGTGCGCGATCGCGTCGACTCTAGCAGCTAAGCCCTTGGGGGTTACCCAGTAGTCAGGCTTTCTTGGCGTCTGCGAGGACAAGCTGGAAAGCCTTCATGGTTTCATCGTGCCAGGTGCGAAGATGATGAGCGACTTCCGGCGGGACTGAATCGAGCTTCATGCCTGTTTGCGCTTGCAGTTCCTGAAGGCTGGCGTCTCTGACTCGCTGCTCATGATTCTCGATTAGTTTGCCTGCTTGAACGAGAGCATGTGCTTCCGTGAGGTTGCCCTGTCTGACTTTCACTAGGATGCCGCGCAGCTGATGCTTGAGGCCTCGTTCCTGCGATGTGGCTTTCGTGGAGGCGGTGCTGCCGGCCAGCATGGGAGGCATGGGCAAGAGCCCTGGCGCACGATTGAATCCGGTTGATCCTCCGGGGTTTTGAGCGTGAGGTGGAAGTTGATGCTTGACTTCGCCGGTGAGGTCGTCCTTCAACTGGTCGGGGTCGAAGTCCGTTTTCTGGCCATCGTGCATCATCTCGAACGCTTTCTCCTGGTCGATCCAGCCGGCGCCGTATGCTGCGCTTACGCTGGTGATCAACTGGAACCAATCCGTCGTCCTGATTTCGTTCCAGTTGTGGCTTACGTGGGCGGGGAGAGTCTCGAGGGGCGTGTCAGGTTTCGCTTTGAAGAAAATCCTAGTCAGAAGATCGTACCACTGTGATTCAATCTTGCCCTTCAAGGTCGTTTGCAGGTCGGTGATTGGGCCGTCCACAAAGGCCTCGAGTTCCGCGTAGGCCGTCGCCCTGTTGAGTTGCTTTTCGATGTTCAGCATGAATCTTGGAACGCCGAAGTTGCCTACGATTCTGCGTTCTACCGCGTCTTGCACGGCGAGAAGCTGCAGTAGATTGACGCGGAGCTCTGCAGGGACCGCTTTCCAAACGTCTTCTGTGGCGATGTGCTTGCCGGGTCTAATGGAGGCGATGTGATTGTCCATCACCGCCTGCACTTCGCCGTCGCTCAGGTTCGGGAGCTTGCTTCTGTCGAGCAGCCAAACCATCTGGCCTGCCCACATTGTGGTGGCGGCTTCGGTTATGTCTTCTCGAATGATTTTGTCGTCGAGCTGTGCTTCCTTAAGGACTGGTTCGATTTCTGAGAGCCCTTGCCAATCGTCCTCGAGCTCGTCGTTCGTGAAGAACAGGGCTTCGTTGGGTTTGTAGAAGGGTTGCTCGAAGCTGCTACCCATGCCGCGGAAGCTGAATCCGCGCAGAATCCAGTTCGTGTCAACGAGAGGTTCGATGCCGATGAATAGCTGGCTGTCAAGCCCTAGCAGACGTATCGGTAAGCCTTTGTTGTCGTATTCAATTTCGAAGCCTGCTCTGCCGTAAATCTTCTGTTTGATTATGGCGACACGCAGCTTGTACGGAAACCGAACTTTCTTGTTGATGCGGTCAATGAAGTTCTTGAGATCTGCGTGTTCGTCACGGAACTTGGCGAGTTCCTCATCAGTCATGCCTTCCGGGTTCGGTGGTTCCACGCTGGTTTCGAAGCCTTCTTTCGTGGCCCAGTACGCGATCGTGTTGATGCTGCCTCGAATGAGGAAGTTGCGGCGGTACTCTCGCAGATAGATGTTCATGGCAGCGTAGGCTTGAAGGGTCGGTGACAGCCACTTGTTGAACATCACCTTGGACGCTTGCTCAGCCTCGAACTGCGTCTGGAGAGCTCGCAGCGTGGAGCCTTGTAGGTCGCTGCTTTCGATGCCGATTTCCGAGTAAGTTGGGTTATGCGGGAGATTGATTGTGTGGGTGCCTGTTCGGCCTGCATGAATTGTGACTGCGTGGCCGAGTTGTTTGAGGCCTGGGTGTTTCTTAATCAGGCGTTCGATGTCGCGCTGCAGGTTCGGCGTGTTGACGACTTGGTTTCCTCCGCTTGCTACCGCGACGGAGAGCCTAGGAGGTTTGTCGGGGGCTGGCTTCTTGACCGTCTTCTTCATGGAACTCTCACCGGACGGATTGCGATTCGAGGTTGATTCTTTCGTTCCTGGAAGCATGAACGGCAGAGTTGAAGCGTGTGAAGCACTGCGAGGCCAGCGATTGGTTCGGCGTACGTCCAAGGCTTCAGATAGCTAGAAGCGAAATCCTGTTCGCAGCCGGCGCACTTCATGGTTCATTCACTTCTGGAAATTCCGTTCGCACTTTCACATCTTTGAAGTAACCATGCCAACCACATTGAGTGCAGAGAATCGACGCCTTTCCTTCGATTTGCTCGTCTCGGATCCACATGAGGCAGCCGCTAGGATCCTCGACGACAACCTTTCGCATGGTACCATTCACGATAAGCCCAATGTGGTACCATTTTCAGAAACTACGAGTCGTCGGTCGGCTTCCAGGCGGATATGCTGTAGAGTGAGCTGCGCCATACACTGCTAGGGCAGCGCTGGCCACGTAATCATCATGCGCCCCTCGCCGATCGGGAGCGCCAATCTTCAACTTGTTCGCCTTCACTTTGCGCTCCGCGTCTTGATGCTCCTCGAGGAAGCGGTTACGGCACCGAGTTAGAGCCTCAGGCTCCGGATCTTTCGGGGCGACGTATTGTAAGCGGCCCTGGTGCAGTTCACGTTCGTACAGTTTCCAGAGTTGGTCTGCGCTTTCAGCAGTGAACTTGAAACCTTCCGTTCTGCAGATGCCTCGGCACCGGCTGGCCAGCATATCGACAATCATGTCCTGGGTGGCCGTGGCGTCGACCACGTTGGCGGTAGGTTTGTAGGGTTTCAGGAACGAGGCGATTAGGTCGGCTTGGTCCTCGTAGTTCGTGCCCTCGAGCTCCAGCCAGTCGAGGATGATCAGGTTCATGCCTGAACGTTCCAGGACTGTGCAGACGGTGCGGTCAACCTGCTTCGCGCAATCAGTTCCAGCATACCGGGCGTTCGCAGCGCTGCTGGTGTAGGCGGTCGCTAGGAGGCGAAGCTGTTCTCGTTCAATGAGTTTGTTGCGGAGCTGGATCCATTCGCAGCCGTACTGGGTTCTGAACTCGTCCGAATCCTCGCTGAGGCGCTTCTTCTCGATCTCCACCCAGGCACGATAGGACGGGCGGAATTGGCCGGCGGCCTTGTGGTCGACTAGGAACGGATATTTGAGGTCCCGGGTTCGGTCGCGGAAGTAACTGTTCAAGACCTCGAGACCTGGCGTGCCTGCGAGGACCTGAACGCATTGAAGTTCTTCCCCTGCAGCCATCGGGAAGAGAACCGTCTTCATGGTTGTCTCGTCCATCTCCTCAACCTGCTCGAACAGCATCAGGTTGAAGCCAGCGCCTTTCTCGTGCGCTGAAGGGTCAGCGCTGATGGCTCTGATTTGGCATTCCGAACCGGACGAGTCTCGGAGGATTAGGTCGGGGGTTTTTCTGCCGTCTCCAAGAATCTTAGAGATGCCACATGTCAGCTGCAGCCATGGCTCTAACTTGGTGACTCTCTCCTGCAGGCGCAGGCGTGTGACCATGATGGACTGTTCGTTGCGGGCAGGGTTCACGATCCCAATCAGGAAGTTCTGGCAGACGCGATGTGCGTAATACACGCCCAATGTTAGCGCTGTGTCGACAAGCATCTCAGTTTTGCCGAACCGCCGGCACCAGAGCATGTCAATTTCGGCGTTGCCCCCCACGATGGCGGCTTTCATTATCTCCGTAGATACCCAGCGTTGAGGCTCAACGAGTTCGATTTCGAGTTGGCGTTCGAGGATCCGGCGGAGGGCTACGGTCTCGTATAGGGCCTGCTTGATGCTAATCTGCCGGGTTGAGGCCTTCGCTCCTTCTAAGCCCCTCATTGTTCTCTAACTCTTCAACGCCAAGGTTCGTTTGCTCGTCGAAGGTGAGGCGTTCAATTCGAATACCCCGCCCCGCAGCAGTCTCAACCATGGTTATTCGATTGATGGCTGTAGTTGAGAATAATCCAGCAAGCTTGCATCTGGCCAGTACAACCCTGTGAACGCGGTCGATCAGCAGGGCCTTGATCAAGCGATCGTCGTCGTCCTTCTGGCTTGGCATCGGGGCTCTGTGGTAGAGAGTCCAAGCCTCTCGGTACTCCTCATTGAGCTCAGCAAACGCCCTCTGCAACGTGTATAGGTCGGCAGCCTGAACCTGCTTTGCCAAGCGCTTCTTGATGGCCTCGAGGTCGCGGTAGACGGTTGCGTGAGATCCTTTGGTCTGCACGGTGATTTCTTCGGGGCCCAGGCCCATGATCCAGTAACGCATGACCTTGCGCTGCCGCTGTGCCACTGTAACCTCATTATGGACAGCCTTGCGGCGCACTCTATGGGGGGGTGTCAAAACCTCTCACCTAGTATCATGTGGTACCATACTGGATACCGCTAGGATGGTACCATACGTGCGAGTTTCGGTTTCTCGCCAGTTAATGCCATCCACCATTTGACGATGACGTCGCAGTACCTTGGGTCGATTTCCATGAGGTAGGCTTTGCGGTCGTGCTTCTCAGCTGCAGCCAAACATGGGCCGGAGCCTGCGAAGGGATCCACAACTATCTCGCCTCGGTGGCTGCTGTTGATCATGGCACGTTCATACAGTGAGACGGGTTTCTGTGCGCGGTGTACCTTGTGGCCGCGGTCCTGGATCGGTATGCGCCACATCGTGGTCTCGTTCTTGGCGCCAAACCACCGCTTGTTACTTCCACCAGGTAGAGCGCCTTTCCCACACCAGATGATGTTCTCGTGCTCAGGATGGTAGCGGTTCCAAGAGACCACCGGAGGAGGCCCCTTGTCCCACACCATGGCCACGCCGTAGTGGATGCCTTGAGATCTCAGCCACTCGTATGTGTCGATCATGAGATTGGTTCCCGCGGTGATGTACACTGCCGCGGTTGGGATCAGGTTCGCGAATATGAGCGGGTATGTGACCAGAGCGGTCTCGCTGGTTTCATCCCCAGCCATGGCCGTGGACTTTTTGGGAATGAACTTCTTACGATGGAACTGGTCGAGGTGGTAGCCTTTGCCAGCCGCATACTCGAAACTGACACCGTAGGGCGGGTCTGTGATTGCGAGGTGGCCTTTCTGTCCGGCCATCAAGCGCTCCCAGGACCTTGGGTTCGTGGCGTCTCCGCAGAGCAGGCGGTGGTCTCCTAGGTGCCAGAGTTGCCCAAGCCTCGTCTGCGCCTTTTCCTGAACAGGAGGCGCTTCTTCCTGGTCGGCCTCTGGATCCGTTTCAGGAAAGCTTTCAATGATGATGTTGGCCTCTTGCAAACTGAACCCGGTAAGTTCCCCTTCCGGTAGAGGGGCGAGCTCCTCAAGGATCGGGGCCAGCTTGGCACCATCCCATTCGCCTTGGATCTTGTTGGCAGCGAGGTTCGCGGCCATCTCTTTGTGAAGGGTCCACCGCACCTCTCTATAACCGAATTTGCCAAACGGGGTGATGATGGATCCACAGGCCACGGTGCCCGTCTTATCGTGTTCCTGGCGCTTGGTGATCTTCCAAGTTGGGTCTAGGTTCTTGAGGCGCTGGTGGCCACCGACCACGTGTCCGGTTGTGAGGTTGAAGACAACGCCGCCAAGGTCACCGAACTCCTGCATCGACCGCTTGAGTGCAGCCAGGTCCTTGTCGCTGATTTTCCTAGGATTCCTACGCCAAGGCTTGAGGGAGGCAACTGTCCTCATGACAAGCAACCTAACGCCCTAGAAACGCCAACACTCGATCAATCAGCAGAACTATGACGCCTGCAATTCCAATCATTAGATTGACTCGGCGGTTCCGCTGCTTGTCAGATTTCTCTTGGCCATCTATGTGTGCGGCCAGAACATTGACTTGGCCGGGGTTCTCCTTCGTGCCGTCGCCCAGCAAAATCAAGTCCTGCCGAATGAGCCGATCTTTCAGGCCCGTATCCGGTTCAAATATGACGTCGTAAATGCGGCCGATCTTGTCATGGTCAGTTAAGGGTTCAGTCATGGCCCCCACTTCTGCTTGATGATTTCCTTTGCTTCAGAGAACCAGAGAGCCGAGGCGACGCCGCCAAGTGCCCAAGCTAGATTATCGTAGCCTAGCGAGAGCCCCACTATCCACGAGATGATTGTAATGGGGAAGCCCCACTCGAAATGATGCAGATGAATCTGCTTGGGCTTTCGCCATACCTTGTCGTTTCCGAACGTGATGACCGGTCGGCCGTCCCTCAAATACAACCGCAGTCTTGGGGAGCCGTCGGCCAGCCAGCGAATCGGAATCTGCGTAACGCCGAACGTGAACCAAAAAGGGGAAGTTACCAAGCCCCATAGAAGGGGCCAGAGACTCAAAGAGCTCACCTAGATGTCGGGTGCTGCGGCTGCAGGGTTGACGAAACCGGGACTCAATAGCAAGACTGTGCTTGGGGGTGCGCTTGGTGCTGGCGGCGTGATGACTATTGCAGGAGGCGGGCTCGTCGACGGAATAACTTGGCCGGGCTGTTGTACTTTGATTTGCGCGAGAAGCAACTGCAGCTCAGGAAGTAACCCAACAAGAGCAGGGTCGAGTCGACCACTCATGTAGAGCTGTATCAGTTGAGCGAGCGTACCGGCAGCAGCCGGGATCCCGGGAACCCATGCGGGTAGTTGCCCGGTGAGAGCTTGTGGGATTGTTGCGGCAGCGATGATGGTTGCGAAGAACGTGAGCAGGTTGAGCCAAGCCTTTTGCGCCGGAGTTAATCCGGTGCTTGTCGGAATTGTGTAGGTCATGGTAGGTCACTCACATCTATGCCGTGTGCGATCATGCCGGGTTTCCGGTACACGAGATACGAAGATGCAGGCGCTGGCACCCACGTTGGGAACGTCAGATGGTAGATGAGATAGTGGTCGTGTACTCGCTGCAGATAGATTCGGCCTTTCTCTGACGGGGTGATGTTTTGCAGGAACACGACGGGGTCGGCTTGGTAGAGAGCTGCTTCGACGACGCTCCAAACTGGGTCGGGGGCGTTGTACATGTCAAGCATTCTGAGGTTGCTGTACACAGGTTGACGTCTGAAACGGGCGAACGGAATGCCGGTTGCATCCTGTCTGTCAACGAGTTTCTTCCACCACACACCGAACGCTCGGAGCTGTGCTTCAAGTTCCCCTGGCGCATAGGGCCAGACGACGCCCTGAATGTCAAAGTATGCTTGAGCGAGAACATACGGGCCAATTTCGCTGCAGAGTGTAAGCCATCCCGAGAGCTGACCTGCGTTGGGGGTTCCAGTCATCGGTAGCGTGAGGTCGCTTGGAACGAACAGATACTCCATAGCGCCGCCCATCATCTTCTCCTGGGCGAGCTCACCGATTTTCTGCGAAGCATCTCCGTACCGTTCGGTTCCAGGGTCGCTGCTTTTTGCCCAGCGTATCCCAGCTCCGAAGGTGATGTCTCCGTTTGTTTCGATCGCGTGTGTCATTGATTTGTAGCCGAACACTTGCGGCTTCTTGCCGTAGATGTCGCTTGGGACATCGAGCGCTGAGAATCCTGTTCCGAATGCGCTGAGCATGATTGCGATTGCTGACAGAGATGTGACTTGGTCGAACCCGCCCTGATTCATCAGAATATCCAAAGCAGTTCTGAGGGTGCAGGCCTGTTTCGTGTTGAACGTCGACAGATAGTAGGCGATGTTCGCAAGCGTCCACCAGAACGAAGCGAGAGCATGACTCGGATCGGCCAGAGGATTCTGAGCCGTGACCTGGAACATCTGGTATTGCCATTGGTTAGCGAGCACGATAGCTCGCGGGGTATTCTGCATCAGATATTGCAGGAACTCCTGGCTTGAGCCGCCCTTGTCGACGGCATTCGGAAGGAACTGTTTGATCTCGGCTTGATGCGGCCCCCACAAATCGTACCCCGCTTGTCGAGGCCCTTTGTAGAAGAACCCTCGACCAATGGGGCTGAAGGTCAGGTTCGTATAGGGTAGAGCGATGACGTCGCCGGATGGTGTGCGTGTTTGGTAGACGTTCATGTGGCCGACGTTGCTACCGTTCGCAAAGTCGACTGAGGCGTCTTGGCTAGTGTCTCGTAGGAAATTTAGGTTTACCATTTCGATATTTTCACCGTTTCTCCTCGCGCTTGTTCGGCGCGATGTGGAGGTGTGAAAATGATAACCCGCAGGCAGTCGCTACGTGAACGAAAATTGCCGAAACAAATTGGAGGCTAGGCGGCTGCTTGTCTCGGGTGACTAGGAATCAGAAGGATTTCAGGGCGGGATCGCAATGCCGCATCGCGCGACTCTGCGTCAGTACAGCGCCCTCTTCGATGAACAGAATTTCCACGCCGGAACGATTGAAGAGGCTGTACGTGCCCTGGCTAACAGTTTCAGTCGACTCCCTGTCATGATACGATTCCTTGAAGGCTTGACTGATCCTGCCCGCTCGTTGCCCAGCTTCGCGAAGAATCACGTCGCCTGGCCGCTCGTCGCCATGGCTGCGTGCGATTTGGATGACCATTTCTTTCCATTCTTGTCGGCGTTGAGCGCGTGATTTCTCAGCGAGTTCCACGCGTTCTTCTGGTAGAAGTCTCATTTTTTTGAGCCTCAGGGCCGCAACAACAGTCTACCAGCTACCGCTAGGCTAGTAGCTGCTCACCAATGTGCATGCAAACGTGATGAAAACTCAGATAAGACAGTGCGTCATCTCCTAGTAGCGATGAGCAGTTGTCAGATGCTAACTACAGCGAACCGCTGACAATTCGAGAGACCAAAGAAGTCTCCGCCATCATCGAGCGTGTCGCGAAGAAAGAAGGGATCCCTGCAGGGGTTCTTGTGCGAAATGTTTTCCGGAAGTATCTGCGTGCCTTATCAGATCTGACGGACCAAGAGAAGAAAGTGTTGGGCCTCAACGGCCAAACAAAGTGAAGCATGATGGCGCAACAGATTACGAACTTTCGCACCTACCTGTATGAACCACCTCTAGAGCCGACAGGTCATAGTGGTGACGAGAACCTTACGGCGGCATGCAAGAAAGTTGCCCGCATTTGGCTTGAATGCGCGGAGAAGGATCCGCAGCTTTCCACCATCTTGAGTATGGTCGCGCAACTTTCAAAATGGAACATAGACCACGGCGACTGGGAAACTGAGCTATTCAACTTAGCCTACCAATTCCAAGGCATAATGGAAAAGTCACATCACGAACAGAACAAGGAAATCGAGGACCTCGGCGGAATCACCGCCGCAATGGCATCGTGGTCCATTCAGGCCGCTGCCAAGGCTCTCAACCAAACAAAGTGAAAGGCCCCAGCTTTGGCTGAACTAGCCCTGACCGGCGCGGACAAAGTCTTATCGATTCTGCCGAAGTTTCTATTGAAGCGGTACTACACTAGATCGAGGCTCGACAGAGAAGTCGAAATCGATGTCAGGACCCAGAACGCGCTCATGTTCATTCTTGGGAGCTTTATGCCAATGGCCCACGCCTTCTTCACAGTCAGAAACCTCACCAATCTCACGTGGAAAGTGCATGAGTTCTCCGCCGAGATTCACGCATCAGGTCAATCATTGATGATGACTGAGTTCTACGACAGACCAGCAGAAATCAAAAGAAAAGGCAAGCTTGAGATCCTAGCGAAGTGCTTCTTGAACGAGTTGCAAGTAGCACGACTAAAAGAGCTGAAGACTCAACCCGACGGTTTCCAAATCGCCACAATCTATGTTCGTGCTCAGTTCGAATCGAAAATCGGATTAGTCGAGTTTAATCCAACGATCGAGGACCGCCACATGACTATCGTAGTTTAGGCTTGCTGGTTCATTTCTATCGATGGCCAATATGTTCGGTCCTGATAGGGGCAGTCACGAGCTGGACAGCGGTGAGGCGCAGTATGCCCGATAGATTCACTGCATCCGCAGATATGACCAGGGTGCAGCCATGTTTGTCGGTGTCCGTTGCAGTTTGTCAAGAAGGAAATTCACCTCATCTAATCAAATGAGATGAACCTCTCAGGTTTAAGACCTATCCTCGGCAAATCATGAAAACCCGTCTAGTCCGATTCTCATTATGCCATGGTTGGTAGAAGACGCCCGCTGATCCATGGCCCACTAAACCCGCAGTTCTCGCATCTCGCACCTAAGTCTAGGCCTGTCTTTTCGTCGAAGTAGTCCATGAGGGCTGCGCCGCAGCTCGGGCAGGGGTGCGCGCTTAACGCCTTATCCAAGGACCCTCAACCTGAAGGATTAGGGGAGAGGCCGGTAAAAGTATTACTCAGAAAAGAAAAAAGTAGTACCGCCCGATCGGCGGCACACTAGGCGACCTCGGGTGCGAAGAGTTCCAATTGGTCGTCGGTCAACTGCGCCGTGATATCGGGGGCAGCCATATCGCCAAGCTCCGTCAGTGAATATCCGACATATCGAGCGCTGCCACGGTCGGGTTCCACTAAGCCGAAGGAGCGCATGTCGGCCAACCTGGCGCGCACGGTGCTTTCAGTCACAGGACGCCCGAGCCTGTTCAGTTTCGCAGTTATGCCGGCGATGCTCGAGGTACCTGAAAAAATGGTCGCCGCAATCATGTCGGCCAACTTCATCTCTTGAATATCGGTTTGCATTTTGTTTCACATGACCATTCGTCCGCGGAGTCTCCGTATAGGGAGAGTGCTCTAAATCCAGGAACGTGCCGGAGTTCTTGGCGAGACAACTCAGAGCAATGCTCATGGCGCCTGTTCCTCGTAGTGAAAGCCCAGTTGACCGCAGCGCTGGCAGACGGATCATTCTAGCGTAATATTCAGGGTCTCGTTGTTCTCGGCAACATCGATCATAATCCGTCGCTGCGTCGGCTGACCGTTTTCACACGTGACCCGAAGCCGTCCTTGCAATGGTATGCCTGCACCCCCTAGTTGTCTCGGGTTCGGGAAGTTGTATCCGGTTTCCTTTGGTGCGATGATGATTCCGTACCGCACGGGGATGCCACAGACATCGACTTCTCTTGAGTCGCCTACATTGATCGTTATCGATTCCTTCGATCCGACCCAAGGCAGCTGATAGGATTCCGCGACTTCGTCAATATCTAACCAAGCTACGCAATTTCGTGCGGGCGCGTTCAGAACCAGCTTGTGCTTGTTTGTTATTTTGACTCTATACGCAAGAACGTCAGCTCGAATAATCGATCCTGCGGCCCATCTTACAACAACTGGATCCAGTTCACATGATTGGAGAAGATACCCAGTGGGGGTTCTGGCCATTCTGAGCTTTGCCTCTGCAAATCTGTCCCCGAAGATTTTCGCGAAAATGCCCAGAATGAAACTTGCTAGGGAACTCCCGATAAGGTTCATGATGCCGCTTGACACTTGGCCTCACATCGCATCCACTAATTATCTTGGTTGACATTCATAACATAACAGGTTCGCGTCACTCGGGTAGTAGATCATGAGGCGGCTGCATTTCGGGCAGACCCGTTGGTCGATGCCTCGTTCTCTAGGAGGATGCGCTAGGCCTAGAAATTGGGTCATTCTGGATTGGGCGTTACCTGGCCACCGATTGTTCACGAATTGCTCGATCCATGGCAGGATAACTTTTCCTGCTCCAACCTTCTCTCCGTGAATCATGTCGAGAAACTGCTGCCAAACACCCTTCTTCTCCTCTGGAATGTGGAAGGTGACTGTGGGCATTGTGATCTGTTCTGTTAGTCTGTTCTGTTAGGTTCGATTGATTGATTGATTGATTGATTGGGCGCAGTGGAAAGTGTAGCTGGCTGTCCGCGACAGTTGGGACAGTAGAGGGCCTCATCATGGTTCTTTGGTGTAGCTATTTTGTAGCTACATAAGCAGCGAATGCAAAGCATGATTATTCAGACGCCTCAGCTGCGGGCCTTCTTCCAGTGCCAGCGAAAGCTCACAGTAGCGCCGACGTCCTCAAGCTTACCCTTCGCGTACTCGAGGACCTCCCGAATCTTCGCTTTCGGGATGGCGCCATTGTAGGCGACAACGATGGTGTCGTTGAACTCGCAACTCTTAGGATCCTTATGGGTCCAGAAGAAGTCCGTGCCGCGCCGATGCACCTCAGCTTGTTCCTTAGGTAGGATTCCGCCGCAGTTATCGCAGGTGAGCACTTCGGCCCCCGGGAGTGGAATCCGGGCACGACGGTGAATCAACATCCGGATGCTATCAACCGAGAGCTCCGCCTTCTTCCCGCGCTTCTCGATACCGTCGAGAACCCGGGCCTGATCTTCGAATGGCACCCGTGCGAAGGTCGAGGCGAGGCTGCGCGGGACCAAGTTGCCGAAGCGGCGGTGCAGGACTGGATCGACGAGATCAGCGATGTCGAGGCAGTGTTGAACCCAGGCCGTGGTCTTGTTGGTCTCCTTCGCACAGCGGACAAGATCCCAGGCTGGATGTTCCTCGGTCATCAGACGCCTGAAGGCAACGCCCATCAGGGCCACGTTGACTTTCTCGTTTCGGTGCACGTTCTCAACTATACCTAGCATGCTCTCCTGGGCCTCGGTCCCGTGGCCAATGACGGACCTTATGGTCTCCCAGCCGAGTTCCTTACAGGCCTGTAGGCGATGGTCGCCGAAAGAGACCTTGAACTTCCCTGATGGAACGACCAACGGCCGAGGAGGAAGGTACGGATGGACTCGTATTGCCTCCAGTAGACCCTTCGCGAACTGCGGCTGGCCAGGAGGTCCGGCGATGCTGATCTTCAGATCGTCGACCGTGGCTCGGTCCAAGTCTCGGTAGGCCAAGCTGGGAACAATATCCGCGATGCGGATCTGTTGTTCCGGAGAGTCCGCTTCAGTCATGCTTCGGGCGCTCCTCCGGCATCAGAACGTAGCAGACATGACCGTTGGCAGTTGCACGGCCAATGACTTGTACTTGCTTCGGCAAACGGCCGACCTCCTGTGCTGCGAGTACGTGATGCCGAACACTCTCAACGTTCTTCGGACCCCCCCTCTGCTTCATCTCGTCCTCCTCGAGGATGATGCTTTTGCCACGTGGCAAGGTTCTAATGGCTGCGTCCAAGGTCACAAAGAAAGCCTGGTTCCGGCTTCGCATTGCCGGCACCTGGGCCTGGGACACTATCCGAAACGGTACGGTCTTCGGTTCTTTCTTTTCTGGCATAATCTCATACCCATGAAATCGTCTTCAATCGTCCTCGTCCTGTGGCCAGCACGTGCAAGGATCATCACCGCAGTCCTCACATGGAAGGTCGTCATCATTGACTGGGTCCTGATTTTCCTCGAACTGGTCGTCGTCCCAACCACTCATCTTCAAACAATCTCCTTGAGTTCGTCTCGCCAGAACTCGTCCACGCGACCACCCGCAAATCGCAGGCCAATCATTGGATCTGCAGGGTAGGTTTGGCCGCAACCGCAATCATACTCGTAATACACAACGACGCCCACACAGCCCACCCTCCCAGGCGTGATCGTGTCATCCCTACCGCGAACCACTTTGACTCGCATACCAATCCGGAAGGGCGCACCGGGAATATTCTTTCGACGGGGAACGGCCGGCATCACGCAGCCTCCATGGTTGGCTCGAACATACCTTGTGCCCCTCGCGCCACGATAGGCCAAAGGACCTCACCGAACCTCTGCACATCAGCCTCGCTGATCGGAAGTTCGACTAGAAGTTCACACATTGCTTCGTACGCCAAGTCGACGGCCTGCTTTTTCTTCTTCAGCTTGACTGACATTTTGTCGAGCAGCTTGTCCATGAATCCCTCCTGAAGGAACCAGGACATCTCATGTCCGCTGCTTCTGACGTCGACCACGTTGAGGGCTTTCAATGTGGAAAGCCGTGCTGTGATCTCCTGAAGATCCATTCCCTCAAGCAGCCCCCACGTGGTCTTTCTCCAGGTGCCGCTTCATGCACGGTTCGCAGTAGTTGCCGCCGCAGCATTCCTTTCGTTTCAGGTCTGCGTGTGGGCAAGCGATCATTCACTTGGCCTCCGTTGCGAGGATCCTATGCACGATTTGTCTGAGGCTGGCGCTGATCGTGGTCTTATGTTTCTTAGCGAACTCTCTGAGGGCAACGTAGTCAGCGACGGTCAATCTCAGTGCGGCAATGGAGTTGAGTCGTCCATGGCTGCGCTGCTCAAGTTGGCGCTTCAACGAGGGCAGCTGCTTAGCGACTTCCCAGGGATCCTTGATGAGGGTGGCCAGCGCGTTTCCTTCGAACGGCGCCAGGTCCTGCTTCCCAATTTGCATCAGTCGCACGTACACTCGATTCTCGCGAACTCCACAGATCCTCGCCAACTCGAACGCATAGTCGGCCACATCCGGAGGTATGGCCACACCACGCTTCAGCGGCCTTGTCATGACGGGTGCACCTTTTGCACTATCACCACGGGGGCTTGGCGTTGCTTTCGAGAAGCACGACGGCTCATGGCTCAGCTGCCTCTCCTGTCGGGAATGTGAAGCCATTCGCAAATTCTGCGGATGTTGTATTCACAAGAACTTTGATTGGGCTTGGCCCACCGCAAAGTGAGCCGCTTGTTGTAGTCGCAGTAAAAATCACGGTGGGCTTTGGCGGATTCTTTCAAGGCCGTCATGAAGTCAGGGCTCGCTAGTTCCTTGCAGAGTCGCTTGATCTCCCCGACCGTGTATGTCTCAAGACCCCGCGAGTAACAGCCACCAAAGAATTTTCCATGTGAGAGTTTGTTCAGTTGCTCCTCGAGGTCGTGCATTGTTGAACGTGCGCCATCCAGATTGTCGCTGATCATGTGACCGGATCTCCGTCATGCCCACTGCCAGGAGCCCCGGTTAGGATCTGTTGGCCGTGCCAGGCCCTCATGTGATTCCCGTAACAGCTGGGACAGAACAGTTTGACTTCCCGGCAGATCGTGCAGGACTGAACTTCGGTGGTGATGTTTTGGCAGGCACAGCAGTAGACGCCCAAGTGCCGAACATCGTCGGGCTGCATCAAGGAGCTCCCTCCTCGACAATCACGTAGACCGTGTGAAACCGTTTTGTTTTAGCGTACCAACGGTCAGGGAGCCCGGAGGGTTTGATTTTGTGATATTTGTGGTTCAGGTCAGTGAGCCTCGGCAGGACCCAGCTGCACTCCCAGCCAAGGGCGTCTGCAATCTCACCCGCGCAGGCCCCATTTCTCCCAGCCCTGCGCACTTTGTTTAGGACGATTTCCAGATTTGTGGGCTCTGAGATTTTGGTTCTCTCGAGAGAATCCAGCTGCGCCTCGTTGTTCGCTGGATAGGAATCACCGTGCTCCCCAACAACCCACAGGTTCTCGGAGCTCACCTCGCAGCCTCCTTGGCCTCCACATCGAATTTTTTCAGTTCTCGCAAGAAGGCAGCTTGGCCGTACTCGCGCACAGCAGCGATCAGATCGACCACGTCGAGAATCGCGATGGGTTTCCGGAACTCCCCCATCTCGAACATTACCAGAAGCGGCCGCAACAGATTCTCACGAATCTTGCTGAAGCAGAAGTCGGTCATGCTAGGATCATTTCCCATTGCAGCAACGGATGAACCACGACGCCGCGGGGGCTTCGCTGGAAGGCCACGTGATGCTCCGTGTACATGGATGCCATCGAGAACCACAGCTGCCGGCACGTGTCCAAAACCCAGCAGCTGAAGGATTCCTCGTTCATGACCGGTTCGCGTTGCTGGCCAGGCTCTACGTCCAGCTTCTCCAGGGCCGAGTACACGGCGTACAGGTCGTGGAGGGACTGGGCCTCAGGGTGCCGCATCATACTGCGTTCACCAGTTCGAGGACGATGCGGTCCTTCGCATTCGGTGTCAGCTTGTAGTACCAGGATTCGTTCGACGCAAGTTTGCGTGTGAAGAATTTTAGGTCACAGAGTTTCAAGAGGCCCTGGTCGACAGCCGCTTTCGGATGCATCCAGCCGAAATTACCAAGCAGCGTGACGATGTCTTTCGATGTTCTCTGCTCGCCGTCAAAGGCTCCCTGCTTTGCGGCGTAGAGTATTTGCCCGGTGACTTCCTGATCGTTTGCTGCCAGCGTTGGCATTCTGGTTTGAACGCCAGCGACCGGCTCGCGCACTATGACATGCGCATCTGTCTCCGCTATCGGGGTGGATTCAGGTCGAGGGATTGGCAGATGTGCCCCCGATGTCGGAATTAATGGAAGCGGTCGATCAGGGGGTCGCATCATCGGCGCAGGACGATTGGTTGCAGCCGTTTGAGGTGGAGTAACCTGTTTCGGTTTCGGAGCGAAGACGTTTTGGAATTTCTGAATGAACTCCTCGACGTTTCCCATCTTGGCTGTTCGGGCTTCTGGTCGGCGGAAGAACTCTCGGCTCGCGTGTACCGTCTCCCTGGGCCTGAACCGGATCCGTTTGGGTGGGTCGATTTCGAAGGGTTTCTGTGGGCGCCAGATCCAGGCTTCTCCGTTGTCGAGGCCGTTGAGTGAGTCGAACCATTTCTTGAATTTCTTGTCGTCGGGGCTGACCATCGATCGGACCCATGCGCTGACAGCCTTCTTGTCGAGGTCGTGGACAACCCGGTGGACTAGGAGGCAGCCGGCTTGAGTGAGAACGTCCTTGTTGAGAACGGCGGGGCGCTGCGTGATCAATGTGCAGCCTAGGTTGAAGTTGCCGCCTCGGCGGACCAGGTCGTCGATGGCGCCCGTTGAGGCTGCGGTTTCTCCGCTCATGCCATGTTGGGGGCACCACATGTCCGCCTCCTCGATGAACACGTGCCTGACGCCGTACTTGGCGTTCTCCTGGTAGACCTCGTTCACGAACACTGCAACGATTCTGCGCTGCATATTCTTCGAGAACTGACGAGTATCCAGAACCGCGCTAATGCCAGCTTCCAGGATGGATTTAGCCATGAGTTCGAGACGGGCGGTGTCGACGATGTCGCGTCCTTTCTCGGTGCGAGTAGGAATCGGCAGGTCACCATGATCTCCACCGAACACGACCACAGGCATGCCTTTCTTCTTCGGATCCGGCTTGCCGTTCTTGTCAGCGCCAACTCGCAACCCCCACCAAATACCCATCCCATCCAGGACGAGGATTGGGATTCCGTTCTTCAGGAACTCTTCAGCTAAGTCGCCGGCGTCGTACGTTTTCCCGGAGTCTTTGATTCCGAGGTCTGCGAAGGTCCAGGTGGCCGCCTCGATTGGGAGCTCGAGATCCTTCGATATCTGCAGGCCACTCAAGGCGAAACCTCCACAGGTTTTGACATGGTGCTGCTGAGGCCGCAGCTGCTGCAGTTCACGAATAATTCTTGGTGGACCTTGTCCTCAGTCCACTCAACGGACGCGCCGCATCCTGGACAGAACCCGTTCATTTGACGGGCTCCTTGAACAAGTGATACAATTTATGGTAGAAGTTCAGTTCGTCGTCGCTGAGCGGCGGCACGTTCGCGAGAGGCTTCTGCGCTGGCTCGATCGGCAGGGCTCGGGGCGTTGGTTTTGGTGATGACCCCGGTTCCTTCACGGCTCGACCGATGGTTTCAGGTTCGGGCTCTTTCCTTGGTGATACTTTCGGCGTCGCTGGCGCTGTCTGTTTCGGTTGCTGCTTGTTCGGATTATTGGGGCAGTCGTGAACCTTCGTTAGGGCCTCGTCCTCGTGCGGGATCCATGGGGGGCCGTCTTGGTTCCAATAAATCTCTTTACCGCAGCCGTACTTGCACAGGCTCATGCGGGGAGTCTCCTGGGGTTGTTGCTGTCGATGTACTCCTGTGACCATTGCGTGATGCCTTGCGGTGGCGGGGTTCTGTGGACCCTGGGCGCCTTCGCGTCAGTCATTCACCAGGGCCTCCTCGCCTTCCACAGTCGCGCTGTTGGTTTGAGGTCCAATTTCGGAATCAGCCGAAGCTTCTGTTTGATTTCGCAGGTTCGAGTATGCAGTTTCAAGCAGGAAGCATGGAAGAAGTCGTGACAGCTGGGGCATTCATGCTGCTGGTTCTGGGCGATGTCGCCGTAGCAGCGGCCGCAACTCAGGAACGCCAACTGCGTCATGCAGGTCGGAGCTCCTTCGTTTCCTTCTTCAGTAGCCGAATTTCTTGTTCTTCACGAATGACGATTTGTACCAAACCTTCCAGCTTGGCGTTCAGTTCCACTAGAGCGAGTTCGAATAGTGTGGGCTCACGATTTCCGAGAACACACTCAGTTAGACCCGAGATCAGCGGCAATGCTTGGAAGCTGCCATCTCCCCGCTTGAACCGCTCCATCTCATCGCTGTTGAGGCGTCGGTCACCAAGAATTTTCATCGTCATGCTGCTGCGCCTCCGTGATGAAAGTCGCGGTGCTTCTCGCAGCGGGGTACGTAGTTGATGTTCTCAAACTTGGCCAAGGAATCCGCGTACACCTTCCTGCACTCGTGGCAGGTGGCCCAACACATGCCCACGCCAAGTTCTTCTTGTGCTGCCAATCAGTAGACCTCCAACTTCCACTGTAGGCGTCTGTCGGCTCTCAGTAGCTTGAGGTTCTCGCAGGCCTCTTTCCAGCAATATCCCAAGTCCTCAAGAACATCGAGGTCTAGCGTGACTTCGTGCCGCAAAATTTCTCTGAGTCGCTGCCACTCCTTTGGAGTCAATTGCCGAAGGTCCGGCATCAGCGCGGAACCTCCACGCTGGCTAGGACCGCGCGTTGGAACTGTTCGGCGGCTTTGTGGGCGTCTAGGTGCTTCTGCAAGCAGAACTCGTGAACCGGCCCGAAACAGATCGGGCAAGCCACATCGGATTCCACAGCCGGCCAACCACAGACACGGCAGAACCCGGAGCCAGCATCCCAAACATCAAAGGGAGCCATCAAGCGAGGGGCACCTGGACCGGCGCTTTCTTCAGGATGGTGGGGATTGGGATTTTGAGGGCAAGCTGCTGGCTGTACTTGTCGTGGGTGCCGAAGGTGCAGAAGTCGGGTAGCGCTGGGTTTCCGGCGCTGTGCGGACGTAGTTTCGGGTTGCCGGTGCGGTCGTTCACATCTATGTGCCGGAGTTCATGGATGATTGTCTCGAGGCGTTGAATCGGCGTCATCGCCGCCCAGTCGTTCTGCCAGAACGTGAGGATGAACGTGGCTTCGTCGTGAGTGGCCACGCGGATCTTCTCAGATACCAGGCTGCAACTTGCGACCTCTCGGCCTTTCGGATGGCTGCCCTTGGCCATGAGTGCGACCACTTCGAAGTCGTGAATCTCTGGGAAGTGGCCGGACTTCATGATTTCGTTGACAGCTTGCGTGATGGCGTCATCGAACCAATACTTCTCGTCTTCATGTTCGCTCATCTACGCTGTCACCATCCGCATTTCGGGCAGTAGTTGCTGGGCTGTTTCGTTGAACCGCAAGGCATGTGAGTGACTGAACCGCAAAGTTCGCAGTTAGTTACATGGCAGATTTTCCGGTAACAAACGGGGCATGGTTCGCCGTGAGTTCGAGCTTCGCCAACGAGGGTCAAGCTCATTGCGCGTGCGCCTCCTTGCGGCGGCACGTGCGTTTGTGTTCCTGGATTTTGTCGACGAGGTCCGGGTCGGATAAGACGCAGATCTCTTGTCGGCACTTGCTGCAACGGTATATTGTTTCGGCTGGCATCACTGCGCCAGCACCTCGGCCTTGGAGGCTTCCTGGAGTCGGACCTTCTCGATCTTCTCGCGGAGTGCATCCTTTGCGAACTCGGTGTGACCGGTGTAGCCGAGTTCCGGATGGTTCTCCACGATCTCCTTGGCCTCGCTGACCATGGGCGTGGGTAGGCTCACGGGTGTGTAGGCCGGAGTCGTTTTCTCACGTTTCTTTGCCACAAATAGCACCTATACCGCATAGGCCACATGCGCTAATATATAACACCTATGCTGCATAGCCACTAGAAGCGAAAACCATGCCGAAAACAGAAAGAAAGCCACCAAGCAGAACAAGCGTGGGGCTACCCGACCCGATGCTGGCCGAGGTCGACCGAATAATCAGTGAGCATCCAGAGATGGGCTACACACGGCAGCAGTTCATAGAGTCAGCGATACGGGAGAAGATCATGCAGACCCGGTTACTTGAACGCCCAGGACGCGCGTAGCCGTGCCCGAAAGTCCACCGCGCTACCATGAAGCAACTCCGTTTGAGCGCCCTCCACCTCGTTGTGGAGACGTGCCAGCGTCGCAGCTGCTTGTTCTGATCCCACTGGACCCATCAGGCTTCCAACCCAGGCTAGAGTTTCCAATGCTCCCCTCGCATAATCATTCATGCAGCTGCCGCATGCAATGCAACCATAAGGCGCGCCACGGTTACCCGGTAACCACGCTGAGACTCAGCCGAAAGTACCGTGGCCCAACACAAATATTGAAACAGCACAGTGAGTTCCTACTCAATCATGGGTGGCTGAATTGGCGCAGTTTTCGTAGGCTTCTTTTCTCGTTGAGGATTTCTGTGCAGTATCCATCGTTCCCTGCACCCAGACTATCATCACAGCACGGTCACTGATTTGGCCAGGTTGCGTGGGAAGTCAGGGTCATATCCTTTCCTGACCGCCATGTAGTAGGCGAAAAGCTGGAGCGGCAGAACGTATACGATCGGCGTGAGGATTGATGGAATACCTGTTGGCATTTTGATTGTTTCATCTGATAATCCGGAGATCTCACCGTCTTGCTCCGAGACTATGCTGATGATTTGAGCTCCTCGGGCCTTCATCTCCATCACGTTACCAATCACCTTCGAATAGGATTCGTCTTTGGGTGCAACGAAGATTACGGGATAGCCCTCCTCTACCACGGAGATGAAGCCATGCTTAGATTCGCCGGCCGCATACGCAATCGCTGGCAAGTACGACAACTCCAGGAGTTTCAACCTGCCTTCCAGGGCGGTGGGAACGCTTATTCCCCTTCCGAGATAACAGAAACTCCCCCTGTCCGAATATTTCTCAACAACTCGCTTGACCGTTCCTTCCTGAGTGGAGAGAACTGCGGAGATCCAACTGGGAAGCTGCCGGAATCCGGCTTCGATCTCGTCAAGCTCCGTTTTTCGCAAAACGCCTCTCTTGTGCGCCAGTGCGACTGCGATTTTGATGAGGACAGACAGCTGAGCGGTGAATGTCTTGGTTGCCGCAACCCCCATTTCCGGGCCAGAATTTTGGCCAATGTATACATCAGAAAGCCTGGTGAGCGTTGAGCCCATAGTGTTGCTAATCCCAAGAACCATTGCGCCTCTATCCTTCGCGCCGCGAACAGCACTTAGCGTATCTGCGGTTTCACCGGATTGACTCACAACGAGCACCACCGTTTCCGCATCCACAAGCGCGCTGTAACCATCCATGAACTCCGAGGCTACAACAGCCGTCACATGAAATTTCGCAAGGTTTGAGAAAACATACTCGGCTGCTAGGCAGGCGTGGTATGAGGTGCCGCAGCCTAGTAGGAAGACTTTCTTGGCACGGTTGAGGGCGGAGGCCATCAAATCCAAGTAAATCGGATGCGTCCTTAGCGCGTTCCGGACACTCAGGGGTTGTTCGGTAATCTCTTTCAACATGAAGTGTGGAAAGCCCGTTTTGAGGGCGGTTTCCACGCTCCATTCTACCGTGAATGGTTTGCGGGATATTTCCTCCCCGCTCTCAACCTCCAGAATCCTTACGCTACCAGCTGTCAGTACCGCCATCTCGCCCTCTTCGAGGAGGATGGCCTGGTTGGTGCGGGAGAGGAATGCTGGAATGTCTGAAGCGCAGAAGTTACCGTTCGCGCTTGTTCCCAGAACCAGTGGGCTTTCCTTTCGAACGCCCACCACCTTGTCGGGTTCCGTGGCACATATGAACGCCAAGGCATATGCGCCCTTCAATCTCCGAACCGCAAGCCGAACCGCCTCAACGAATCCTTTGCCCTGTTTCAGATTCTCTTCCACCAGGTGGGCCACGACTTCAGTGTCTGTTCTGGACTTGAACTGGTGGCCAGCCGACTCCAGCTCTTGCTTGAGTTGCATGAAATTCTCAATTATCCCGTTGTGGACGACGGCGATAGTATCCTTGCAGTCTGTGTGTGGGTGGGCGTTTTCCTGTGACGGTGCGCCGTGTGTGGCCCAACGTGTATGCCCAATCCCAACTCGGCCTGTCAAGCCGCTGATGTGGAGCGCTCTTTCAACCTCATCGATCTTGCCCTTGTCCTTCCTGACAACAATCTTTCCGTCTATGACTGTGGCTTCGCCCACTGAATCGTATCCTCGGTATTCCAGCCGCTTCAGGGAATCGTAGAGCACTGGACCAACGTTGCCAGTTTTCAAAACGGCAGCTGAAATTCCACACACAGCAAGTACCCAACCAGAGAGAATTCGCCGACCATCTCGAATTCCGGTGATAAGTATTCCTGCGGGATTCGTTTGATGAATCGACCCAGATTATCGGATATTACCCAGGAAACGAGCTCAAAATGGGCAAAATCAGGTTTAATGGTAAAAAAACAGCGCTATCATAACCCGCAATCCCGAGCAAGCCGGCCCACCTGTCAGGTCCCAGAAAAATCACACCAAATTTCGAACCTAACTTCGGCATAAATGAAGTTCGCTTCATGAACTCGACGACCGCAAGAATGGTTGAAGGAGATACACTGATCTAAACTGCGCGACCAGTCAAAAAGTGGCTTTATTAATCGTGAATCATAGAGAAACCGAAGAAGCCCATGTCATACCTAGTAATGAAGGAACGACACAACAGCCAGCTAATGCCGGCCCGCATCTTCTACGACCCCAAAATCGCGCAGTCCGTCCTGCAGCCAATGCGCTGGAGAATTTTCAGCGAACTTACCGCGGGTGAGAAATGCGCGAAAGATCTGTGCGAAGCATTCAATGCCAGTGAGCAAGTAATCTGCTACCACCTAAGGGAATTGGAGAAGTTTGGTTTCATTAGGCTCGAACGGACAGAGAAGAAAAGAGGCGCCACGGCGAAATACTACACAGCCGAGCGGAAGGCAGTCGCCGTAGTTCCGCGAACAGGTAATCCAAGCAAGGCTGTGCAGAATCAACCGCAAGAAGCATTGACCGAGTCAGCCTCGAAGCTGCTCGACCCATTCATCTCCCAAGGCCACCTAAACGGGCACATCGTTCTTGGCAGCCCCGACACGCATGGCATCTTTCGAAGTAGAGCTAGGTGTGGGGACAGAGCCACCGACCTTGCCCTCTTCCTCGGCTCGCTTCTCCCGCTAACACGGGAGAGCGTGGTACGTTTGGACACCGAGATCTCGCAACAGGAACTGCTGCGCAACCTCCTCCTTGTTGGTGGCCCAAGAGTGAACACAGTCACTATGATGGTTAACGAATGGCTTCCGATCACCTACGAGCTAACTGGCCACAACATGATGATGTCCAGAGTCTCCGGCAAGACATACTCAGGAGATGACGAAGGAGCAATCCAAATGATCGTCAACCCTATGAATCAAGAATCCCGCGCAATCATTATCGCGGGCAACAGCTATCAAGGCACCAGAGCCGCAGTCCTCGCTTTCATCAAATACACCGACAAAATCGCGGAAGGCAACGGAATGAACAAAGACGTCACAGCCCGGGTAGTCTCAGGGTTGGATGTCAATAGTGACGGGCTGGTTGATGACGTGGAATTCCTAGAATAAGCGATAGAACCTATTTCTTCGCTGCCTGGGCGAGCTTTTGTTTCAACTTCTCGTTCACCTTCTGTGCGTCAGTGGAGCCGCGTACCTCAGACATAACTGATCCCATCAAGGACGAGAATGCGCCCTGCCCCCTCTCCTGAATCAGTTTCATGTTGTTTTCAATGTGGCGTTCGATAACTCGTTCCAACTCTTCGTCGCTGAGCATTTTCATGCCAAGTTCCTTGACTCCCTGCCTAGACTCTGCGTTCAGGTTCTTTGCTTGCCATTTGAGCAACTCTGCGACAGCTTCCTTCGTCACAGCTCCCTCATCCACCAGTCGGAAGATTGCCTGCACTTTGTTATCTGGAACCGAGCCGATGGGTACTCCTTCGCGGTGAAGGCTCTTACACGTCTCCGTTAGTATTGTGGCAACGAACGATGTCTGCACCTTGCTGGTTGCGGCGATTTGCTCGAACAGTTCGAGGTAATCAGAATCAATTAACTGCTTGGCAAGTTTCTGGTTCAACGCGTACTTTTCCATCAATCGCTTCGCTGCAGCCTCGGATGTTTCGGGGAGGTTGGCCTTCAGGTTCTGAATCAATGCCTCCTTGACTGGGGCAGGCGGAACATCAGTCTCCGGATACATCCTAGCGGCACCCGGCCTTGGCCGCATGTACCGGCTGGTACCATCTGGCATCGCTGTCCTCGTCTCCTCAGGGACACCCTTCAACGCCTCTAATGCTCGGTCTACAACCGCGTCCAATGCGTCGATGGTTCGGGCTTTCTCGTCCGCAACTAAGACAAAAGCGTCCTGTGATCCCATACCTAAACGTTCCTTGGTGCGCTGAACTTCCTCCTCAGTAATCCCGTAGCTAGGTAGTTCGTCGGAGTGGAAAATTCCTCCAACGCCGGCCCAAAATATGGCGTGGCTCGACATCTCAGTTCCCAGTCGCAAACCCGGCGCCAGCTCTTTTCCCACCAGTCCCCCGAATTTCGGAAGTTTCACGCCGAGCACAATTCCACCCTTTGTAACTGCTCCCTGTACAACCCGTGCCTCCGATTTGCTGAACACTTCGGTCAAATCAACGTATTTTCTCTCAATCGCATCGGGCTGCACTCCTCTTCGTTTGAGTTCGTCTCTTATCTCGAGCAGCTTTTGCTGCCGGCTCATTTCGAACTCCACAGCCTTGTTGAGAATCTCAAGCTCCTGGACTCCCTTGAGCTCTATGAGCGCACCCTCCGGAATCGAGACGTTAAGGTCCTGCCTGACGCTTCCGATACCCCGTTTCACCTTTCGAGTCGCTCTCAGAATCGTCCCGATCGCCAGCGCAACCTTTTCCACCTCGTCAGGCGACTCCAAAACAGGGGCAGTAGTAACCTCGATCAATGGGACGCCTAATCGGTCAATTCTGTAGCTTATGAGATCGCGGTTTTGGCTCGTCTTCCGCGCCGCGTCTTCTTCCAATGAAATCTGCTGGATCGGGATATCCTTCCCGTCTACCTTCAACATACCGTCAAGGGCGACGACACAAGTACGCTGGAAGCCTGTTGTGTTGGAGCCGTCGATGACGATTTTGCGCATTGCGTGAATTTCATCAACTGGGTCGGCCTTCATGAGCAGTGCGGCGGACAAGCAAATTTCAACCGCCTCAGAGTTCAGCCTTGCAGGTGGTTCCTCATCCATCTCAACCAAGCAGGCAGTTTGGCGGTCTGATTCATACATCACGCTTCTTCCACGGTGAAACTCGAACAACGCGGCTTGGTCCACCTGCCCAAGCTCACTTTGCGTTGGTCTTAGCCTTCGAAGGAACTTCTCCTCGGGATCCGTTTCCGCCAAGTCGGTGGGGCAGGCGCAGAAGAGTTTGTGCTTAGTATCGAGTTGGCGATGGATTTCGAGGCCTACCTTAACCTTGAGTGACTCTGGCTGCTTGCTCATTCCTCTGTCGCCTCGACGAGTCGCCTGTCGGATGATTCGTTGGCGATGTTGCGGCTCATGGTTTCTTTCACCTTTGCGGGGTCCTTTTCCTGCCCGAAAGCCCACATCATCTTCACGAGCGCGGTTTCCGCGAGCATGTCGCCGAGCGGGATAACACCCATCCTGAGGAGGTCTCTGCCTGTGGAGTACACGGTCATGTGAACGCGTCCCCAGACACATTGGGAGCACATGGCGACCACAACGCCCTCGCTTATCGCTCTCTCCAGTGCGGGGTAGAGCGCGCTCCCCACATGTCCAAGTCCTGACCCTTCGAGAACTATCCCCTTGTAGCCGGTCGCAGTTGCCCAGTCAATCATTCCCACTGACATGCCAGGCGTGAATTTCATGAGGGCAACGTTCGGGTCGAATTGCGCTTGAACTTTCAAACTTGCTTTGTCGCGGCGAGGTTCAACAGGGCCTTGACCTAGCTCGAGTGATCGGTGCACAACATCGTAATACCCCATCGGCTGCGAGTTAACGCTCTTGAAAGCATCGCGCCTGCTTGTGTGACATTTGCGCACTCTTGTTCCCCTGTGAATGGATATCATCTCGTCAGATATCCAGTCGTGCATCGCTACGACAACCTCACCGAAGGGTGCTTTCCCCGCAACTGCTGTTGCGGCGAGCAGGTTGGTGGCCGCGTCTGAGCTGGGCCTGTCTGAAGACCGCTGCGAACCAACTAATACTACTGGGACAGGTAGCTCTCTGAGCGCGAAGCTCAAAGCCGCAGCCGTATAACCCATCGTATCAGTTCCATGGGCAATTATGACTCCGTCTGCACCATGACGAATCTGTTCCGCCACGGATTCCGCGATCTGCGACCAGTGCGGAGGGCCTATGTTCTCACTGAAGACACTTAACAAAACCTTGGCATCAATTTCGGCGAGTTCTGCGAGCTCGGGGACAACGCTGTACAGGTCTTCAGCATCGAGGGCTGGCTTCACGGCCCCAGTTCTGTAGTCTACCTTACTTGCGATTGTTCCGCCGGTGCTTATGATTGAAACCTTCGGAAGACCTGCCGTACGTTGAGGGGGAGGCGGTCTTGCGAAATGCGGTTGTGCCCCCTTTCCCAGCACGCTAATCTTGGCTGATTGGTCAATTCTTACGCCAACATTGTACCCAGTTTTCAGTTTGACCACAACGTAGTCATCGTCGCGTTCTGCTTGAATGCGTGGCATCAACAAGCCTTCTACGGTCTCGACGCTCGTTCCATGCCTTAGGTCCAGGAGAATTCGATCTCCGATTTGCGCCCCTGCCTTGGCTAACATGTCGCGGGAGAGCCCGAAATATCCTGATAATGGTTCTTCCGTCAACAGTATCTCCTCCACGGGTTTGCGAAGAGACTTGCCTTGAGCCTTAAGATGTTAGTTGTGTTTGCGGCTGAGGGTTAGTTTAGCGTCTTTCCCATGTATGGGCCGACGTGGTCGTACCCAACCCGCTTGTAGTATTCTTTCGTTCCAAGCGCACTAATCACCAAGATCCTACCTGCGCCCTTCTGCCGCGCGATCATCTCAGCCTCCCGAAGTAGCTGCCTTCCGTAGCCCGCGTGCTGCCATGCACCTTCATACCTTTGCCCGACAGGAACCTCGGTACCGTAAACATGCAATTCCCTAATCATAGCCGTAGAGCGATCGACCTCAGGCCTGTGGGCCTTTGACGAAGGCATCCTCAACCTCAGATACGCTATCAAAGCGTCCGCTTCAGGTTCCTCGAGCGACATGAAAATCTCCCTTCCTTCACCCGAGTCGTACTCTTGGCGACCCATCCTAACCTTGTCGGGGTCTACTGGAGTCTCTTCTTTTAGCGTACGGTGGCCGACCTCACGGCATCGAATGCATCTGCATTTTTTCCCACTTTCCACGAGTCTCCGTAGGGCAAGTTCTCTCAGGTTCCCGCTCTTGACGCCTGCAATGATGAGTTTGACTGGAAATTCTCGGTGGACCCGCATTATTCTGACCCAAGGCGGAATCGTTTCTTTAACTTGGGCAACCAGCTCCACTGCCTGTTCAGTCTCGAATGCCTGGTACTGGCCGTTTTTCCACGATTGATACAGCTCGGTGCCCTCCATGACGAGGCAGGGGTAAATCTTCAGCATATCAGGGCAGAACCGAGGATCTTGGAAGAGAATTCTGAAGGATTCGAGATCCTTTTCGAAGCTTGAACCCGGAAGGCCGGGCATCATGTGTGCAACGATCTTGAATCCTGCGTCTCGACTAATTTGAAAGGCCTCAACAACATCCTGAACTGTGTGCCCCCGGTTTGTAAGAGCGTAGATCGCGTCGTCGATTATCTGAACGCCGATCTCAACTCGTGTTGCCCCAAGTCGCAGCATTTGGTCTACATGCGGCTGTTTGCACCAATCTGGCTTTGTCTCGATGGTCAACCCCACATTTCGCATTTCGCTTGACTCCGCCATGACTTTCGCAGCGTCCAGTGTCGGTGCATCAACAGCATTGATCGCGTCCAAGCACCGTTTCACGAAATGCTCCTGATACTCCAGAGGGGCTGCCAGAAATGTTCCTCCTTGAATTACGAGCTCGAGTTTTGATGGCTCGTGTCCGATCGCTTTCAGCTGGTGGATTCTGCTGGTGATTTGTTTGAACGGGTCATATCCAGACTGCAGGCCCCTCATCGCGGCGGGCTCCCCTGAGGTGTAGCTCATCGGGAACCCTTTCTCCACGGGGCAAAAGACGCAGCGGCCATGTGGGCACCCGCGGGGAGAACTCATGACCCCAATCACGTTCACTCCTGAGATGCTTCGCACTTTCTTGATTCGAAGTCTAGGTGCCAGCTTCTCCCTCACTTCGGGAGCGAGGACATTCAGGATATCCGAGTTGCGAGGCATCCAGCGTAGGTGGTGCTCTTTGCAGAATTCAAGTTTCATGCGATTGAGGCTGTCGGCATCTACTGGCTTAGTCTCGATAATTCGAGAAGCGAGCTCAGAGAGCAACGACGTATCTAGCTCAGCCTCAAGTTGCGCACCCAATATTGCTCACTTCAGCGGTACTAGTAGCCGTACTCTGAGTGAGGAAAAAGGGCGCTGGCGTGTCTTATGCTTGTTGCTTGCCCGATTCAACAGAAATGTACAGAATATTGCTGCCACGAAGAATTACGTTGCCATAGTTCGCCGTTGGAGAGTTACCTCTGTATTCTGTGGCCCCCTCAAGGATGATGTTCATGTGGCTGTCGGCGTCGATCATGTGTCCGCGGTACTCGACGTCGTTCTTGAGGCGGATGACGACTTCGGCATTCAGTTTCTTGACCAGCAGGTTGAGTGGCTTTCTGGAAGGCTCCAAGCAAATCACTGGATTATTGCGGAACGTTCCTCTTTACGGTAAATAAACTTGCGCCCTTGCCATTCGGCGGCTTTCATGCAAGAAAATGGCTGAGTTTCATGTCTTTTCGGCTCTTCAGAACACTAAAGCACTTTTCGGGGGCAAGCCTGACGAATTCCAGCTCTAAGCTCTCCAACAATGGCTGCGCGCTCTTGCTCAGCTCGGGTGCAACTATGATCCCCCGAATGTTTCTGGGGACGCGTTTCCTCAAAGTGTCCAAGTACCGCTGCAGCTGCTTTACCGCGTCTTTGGTCGCTGCATGGCGCTTGATTTCTATGACAACGAGATGACCGTGATTGTCCTCCGCGAATATGTCTGTGAAGCCAGCTTCCCCTAGGCTCTTCTCTTCTTGGAGTGGTTTCAGACCTTCCTCCACGAGGTTGGGAGCCGTCAAGATTGCCTGCTTCATCTGCTCCTCGGTAACATGAAGTGCGAACTCTCCGGAATCCTTCATTGTCCCGGTTATCGTAAGAGAGACCTCGCGAAATTCTATCGAAACGTTCTCCCTTGGTTGCGACCTGGACGCGCTGACAACAAGGCAACCTGAATCGTCAACCCAGGCCTTGACCAAGCATCCTGTAGGCTGCCAGTTCACAGGCTCGTAACCAACCGGCCTATGAACCAGTACCGATCCATCTTGCTTCACTATGGTAATTCGCTCTCCCCACTCAAGAACTGATGACGCTCTACCCTCATAGTCGACCCTACAGTCTCCTGCAACCAACACGAAGTTCCTTGCCCTGAAGGCTTTCTCGAGGAGTTCAGCAGCCTCGGGGACCGACGGACTAACCTTCACCGAAAGAGTCATGGCCCTTCTCCTTAGAATGCAACAGGAATCTAACTTGCATTGGTCGTACTTTCATCCAGCTCTCTCCGTTATATCGCGCAGCACCAGTAACAAATGTAGCTAATATTGAAATAAGCAGAGTGTTAACCTTGGCAGCGACACAAATCTTGGAAGAAGAAACAACAGCAGAAGAAGAACCCTCTACAGAACCAGCGAAGGAAACGAAACCAGCAAAGGAAGAAAAGAAACGGAAAGCTAAGGCAACAGAGGAGACCACGGAGAGCAAAGAGGAAGATGAAGCAGCCCCTGAAGAGGAACAGAAAAGGTACGAGTTCATTGAGGATATACCTGGCGTAGGTCCAGCTACCGCTGAGAAACTCCAAGAGATGGGGTTTCACACCGTCGAATCGTTAGCCACAGCGACCATTAAGGAACTGACAACAGCCGGTGTGGGTGAGAAACAGGCTGCCAAGGTAATTGCTGCAGCAAGAAACGGTTTAGCCCTCACCTTCATCACCGCTGACGAACTCATCAAGATGCGGCAGAATGTCAAACGCCTCTCCACAGCGAGCAAGCAACTTGACGAATTGTTGGGCGGGGGCCTCGAAACTCAGACGATAACGGAATTCTATGGGGAGTACGGGGTTGGCAAGAGTATTCTCTGCCACCAGCTCGCGGTCAATGTTCAACTGCCCGAGGATAAAGGAGGCCTAAACGGCGCCGCGCTCTACATCGATACCGAGAACACGTTCCGGCCCGAATGGATCGTGAGAATGTCCAATGCGATGGGCTTGGACCCGGCTGAGATAGCGAAGAAGATCATTTATTCCGAGGCGTTCACCTCCGACCACCAAATTCTCCTGCTCGAAAAAGCAGATAAGATCATCCAGGAGAACAAAGTGAAACTCATAATAGTTGACTCCTTGACCGCACACTTCAGGAGCGAATACTTGGGCCGAGAAATGTTGGCTGAAAGACAGCAGAAACTCAACAGCCACCTTCACCGCCTAGTTAGGCTTTCACGCGCGTTCAATGCGTGTGCAGTCGTCACAAACCAAGTCATGTCGAGACCAGACCAATTCTTCGCGATGGCTGTGGAACCCGTCGGAGGACACATAGTATCCCACACCAGCCACACACGGATTTTCCTGAGACGCACGGCGAGCGGCCCCGTTAGGATCTGCAGACTCATTTCAAGCCCCTACTTGCCCGAGGGCGAACGAATCTTCAAAATAACTGAGGAAGGTATCAAAGATATCACAGAAGAAGACGAAGTCAAGCGCCGCCGCTAAGACCCACAACCCCGGCACGGTCAAACAACCTGACCCACAAATCGACGCGGAAAAGTTCTACCAGGCCGTGATTGAAAGACGAATCTCTGACGCGGAAAAAGAGCTGGACGCTATCAGGACTACGATTCCAGCTACTGAAACTGCAAAAGGTTACCTGAAGGCGTTGGAGGGCCTAATCCTGACTGCGAAGTCAACGGATGATAGATACCTCTACCTGTCCAAGATCGACAAAACGCCAACGAAACTAAGAACGCTACGCAGGGAGTTTGCAGAGCAAGGAACGAACGTATTGCACGCTGATTATGACCGTGGATTTTTCCTGGCGCTGGAGACCTACATGCGGAAGCTCGAACGCTCGAATCTTCCCCAGCAGAAAGTGGACGTCGCAGTGAAACGCGAGCGCTAGCTAGGATATAGGGTGTTCAGAAGCACAATCAGCATGATCCATAAGACGACATAAGTGCCTCCGCCTAGTGTTAGGTACCTGTTCTTGCCTTTCAGCTCAGCCTCCCCATAATGGAGGATGTCCTTCACTATGAGGACCGAAAACAAGTAAAAGACCAGCCCAAGCCCAATAGCTACGAAGATTGCGAATTCGCCTAAAGTCGCTGCGCCTATGTGGAGATAATGGGTAGTGAACCCAGCCACCAATGCAAGGAAGAATCTGAGCCAATAAACTTTTGAGCTGGGCTTAATTCTCGGTTGACTTTGATTTTGCTGTTGTGAACTACTCATGTGGTTCCACGTTACTCGGTTTGTGTTTCGGCGCACCATACCGCATGTTGCTAAATAATACCTTGCCTACCACCACCCCACTATGATCTCACCCTCTGAGGTATCACCCCGCAAAGCCCTTAAGGCCAAAATGGAAGACCAATCGGGATGATATTTGCCGAAGACGAGCACGCCCGACGTTAAAGTAGATGACGTGATGTCAAGCCCCGTCGTCACAATCAAAGATACGGATACGGTGCTTGCGGCCGCCAAGCTGATGAAGAAGAATGAAATCGGCTGCGTAGTTGTAGTCGATAAGACCGGCAACCCTCGTGGGATTATCACCGAAAGGGATATTGTGCGAAGGGTTTCCGCACTCGACATGTTGCCCAGCAAAGTTCAAGCTGGGAAGTCAATGACAAAACCGCCGGCCACAGTTGAATCATCGGCAAGTGTGACCGACGCAGCGAAGAAGATGCGAGAGCTCAAGATCAGACGCCTAATTGTCTTGCAAGGCAACAAACTGATGGGCATCATCACAAGCAATGACATCGTAGACATTACGCCCGCTCTGATCGATGTCATCACCGAGAAATCGCAAATTGAACCCGTTACTCGAGTCAAGGAGGGCGCTCCGCTCTCGGGCTATTGTGACCGTTGCGGCTCGTGGGCAGACGAACTCAAATCCCAAGACGGGCAGTTCCTCTGCGAAGATTGCCTAGCCGACTTGCCGGAACCCGACGAAGAAGAGTAAACAGCTGCCTTAAACTGCTGGCGACTATAATTCGCCCGCAGTCGGTGCCAGCAATTACTTGCCATCAATCCTAATCGAATCCCCGAAAATTCAAATCAACGACGAAATGACCACCGCGCACATTCTCACAGAGGATGGCGTGATAAAACGGATCTCCAAACTTCGCCCGACACAAAGAGCCGACCTCACGATTGACGGCCGCAAGTTAATCGCCCTTCCGGGCATGATTGACGCCCACGTACACCTCCGCGACTTGGAATTATCCTACAAAGAAACATTCGAAACGGGGACTCAGGCAGCTGCTGCTGGCGGATTCACCACTGTAATCGACATGCCGAACACACGCCCTCCCACAGTTACTAGCCAAAGACTTACAGAGAAAATATCCGTGGCAGAAGGTCGGCTGTTCGCGAATGTTGCCTTTCAATGCGCTTTAGTAGCGGACCTCGTGGAAATCGAACGAATGAAAAGGGCCGGTGCAATCGCGTTCAAACTATACATGAACAAAGCTTTGGAAACCTTCGACTCAGGCAATCAGGCTAGCCTGCAGGAGGCCCTACAAAGCGCGAGGCGATCCAACGTCTTGGTCACAGTTCATGCGGAGGAGTGTGACAGCATTCGTAGAGTTCAGCAGGAATTAGTTTCTGAAGGTAGAACAACGGTGCGAGATTTCCTGAAGGCTCATGATCCCAGGTTTGAATTGGCAGCGGTTCGGAGAATTGTTGGCCTGAGAAGGGGTGAGTTGCCACGTGTCCATTTCTGTCACATTACGGTGCGGAATGCGGTCAAGAGGATCCTTCGAACCCCCAACGCAACATGCGAGGCTGCTGCGCACCATCTCTTGTTGAACCAATCAGTTTTTAGAAAACTCAAAACGCTTCCGATGTGCGTTCCACCGATTAGAAGCGAAAAAAACAGGCGCGAACTATGGCGGCTATTTGCCGGTGGCCAGGTGAATATCCTAGCAAGCGACCATGCGCCCCATACACTCGACGAAAAAACGAAAGCGAACGCTTGGGATGCAGCTACGGGCGTTCCTGGGCTGGAAACTTCACTCCCGGTACTCTTCACTCAGGTTACGAAAAGAAGACTTTCCTTGAAACGTCTCGTTGAGGCAACAGCGGCACTCCCCTCGAAAATCTTTCGCTTGAAAGGAAAAGGCGCTTTGACGGAAGGCTTCGATGCTGACATAGTTCTTGTTGATCCGAAGGATAGGTTTCGGGTGAAGCCTGAGAATTTCCTGAGCAAGGCAAAATTCTCTCCCTTCAAGGGAGTGGAGTGCGTCGGTAGGGCCGCCTTCACCATTGTAGGCGGAACACTTGTCGCCGAAAGGGGGAGGATAGTCGGCCCTGCAGCCGGGTCGGTTATTAGGGGTGATGGGTTTTCCATTTCCTGTTAGATGGTATGCTGGGAAAACTCACGAGATGGCTTCGGATGATTGGGTACGAAGCCACATACTTGAACGATACTGAGGACCATGACTTGCTTGCGTTGGCGAAGCATGATTCATTGATTCTTCTGACTTCTGACGAAGAACTCTACCGCACCGCGACCTCGCGTAGCATCGAATCGTTCTTGGTGCAGGGGAAAAGTGAGAGTGAGCGGCTCGCGGAAGTGGCCGCACGTTACAAGCTTAACCTTCAAATTGACACAACAAATTCTAGGTGTCCTATCTGCGGTTGGGCGATAATAGAGACGCCAAAGGATCAAGTTGAGGGCTTAGTTCCGCCAGCAACTTTTAAAGTCTATCAAAGTTTCTGGGTTTGCACTAATCCAGAGTGCGCCAAGGTGTACTGGCAGGGAAGCCACTGGAAAAAGATAGAACAGACTCTTGCAGACGCGAGGAATATGCTTGATAACGAGAAAAACTCTCGAGAGAAAGACAGACCATTATCTAACCTTAGAAGAGGGAAGAAGCCTCGTCCACCTAGCACGCCAAGCGGTCACTGACTATCTTGAGCGACATGAAATAATCAAGCCCCAAGGCCCCTCTGACGCACTCAGCAGGAGCGCAGGCGTATTTGTCACTCTGAACACTGTGAAACCCACCCATAAGCTGCGTGGGTGCATAGGTTTCCCTTACCCAGACCAACCCCTAGCGGATGGCACAATTAAGGCGGCCATATACGCCGCGACAGAAGACCCCCGCTTCAACCCCGTCTCGCTAGAAGAGCTGAAGTCTATCATAGTGGAAGTAACCGTACTTACCCCACCTCAGCCTTTACATACAAACAACCGAAAGGCACTCCCTAGTCAAATCAAAGTGGGACATCATGGCCTGATTGTAGAGGCACATGGCCAATCCGGGCTCCTGCTACCCCAAGTGGCGACTGAATGGAACTGGGACGCCTCAGAGTTCTTGACTAACTGTTGCCTAAAGGCAGGGCTTCCCCCCGACTCGTGGCTTCTTGAAGGGACAACCGTGAAGGTCTTCGAAGGTGAAATTTTCGAAGAGGTCGAGCCAGCGGGCGAAGTAAGAAGGAAACCAACCGGGGCAGTCTAAGCTTGCGCGTATACCTGGCCCCTTGCGGAATCGGCCTAGGCCACATGACTCGCTCCGCCCCAATAGCCGCGGAACTGAACAGGCGCGGGATTGAAACCGTCTTCTCCACCTACCTCGATGGACTAGACTATGCGCGGCACAACAAGCTACCGACTTACGAGGCGGTTCCGATCAATTTCAAAGTCACCAGTGATGGTACAATAGACTTCAAAATGACGGCGGCGACCAGCGGGTTCTCCTTAGGCATTAGGATGCTTCTTCGTCAAGTCGTGCGTGAAATACAATTTCTCAAGAATTTCAGACCCGACGTAGTCTTCTCGGACTCCCGGGCATCTTCATTGATCGCGGCCAGGATGATGCGAATCCCGGTTGCATTAATGCTGAATCAGTTCAGTGTTGAAATCATCAGGCGCCCGTCCAGCCGCAGTCTGTCTCCCCTAGACCGGCTGTTTTTCGTCATAGCAAATATCGGCTGGCGCTTCGTCAGAACAGCCATAGGACTTGTCTGGGGCCGAAGCCAACTCATTCTCATCCCAGACCTCCCCTCTCCATACACAATATCCCTAGACAATCTCGCAATTCCAAGAAGCTACAACGGCAAAGTGAAACTCATAGGCCCAATCGTGGAAACACACCGGACATCAAAACATGAACAAGAGCAGACAAAGCGTCGGCTGGGGTTTGACAACAAAATGCCACTCATATACGCCGCGGTAAGCGGCCCCAAGGTCGAACGCGAAATCCTAGCGCGCATTCTTCTTGAGGCGCTACCCGAAATCTCACGCAAATTCACGGTCGTAATGTCTCGTGGCGAGCCGAGTGGTAGAGCACGCCTGTATTCGCGAAACGGTGTGAGGGTTTACGACTGGATTGAGAACCAAGACGACTTCATCAAAGCGAGTGACATAGTAGTGAGCAGAGCAGGCCATGGAACCATAATGAAATCACTCTCATATGGAAAGCCAATGATCCTCGTTCCTATCCCCGACCACACGGAGCAGTATAGTAATGCTCGGAGAGCTGTCAGCCTGCATGTGGCCGTGATGATAGACCAGGACAAGTTGAACATTGAAACCTTGCGTATGGCGGTTGAAGGAATACTGGGAAGCGATGAGTATCGGACCAACTCTCAACGTGTTATGGAGGCTGCAGCCTCTATCCATGCCGTCGCCACAGCATGTGATTTGGTGATGGGCTTGGCAACCGAAGCCTAGAACAAGAGCTCTTGAACCGCATCATCAGTCAAGATCCCCAACTCAGGCATTCGACCGATTGCTTCTGAAGGGTCTTTTTCGAGTTCGAGTTGCAAAGACAGATCCTCTCGCGCGATGCCCGTCAACGCACAGAGGTCCTCTAGGTCTCCCTTATCCATTCCAATTAGAGGCGTGAAAACTGGCACGGCCTTGGTAGCGTCCTGCATCTGTGATTCAGGCAGGATCTCACCCACCACATCGGAGAAGACTATACCTCTGAACTTCTTCTGCCCTGCGAACTGCACACCCATCCTCCGTGCCAGATGCCGGCATTCCGCATAGCTTGGATTCTCTTCGACTTTACCTGCGAGTTGTCCGTCGAAATCCAGCAAGAAAGCTTTGTAGTTCGGTCGGGCGACGAATGCTCCTAGAATCCGCGCACACCGGAGTTGTCGTTCCTTCTCAAAAAGCGCCCTCTTCTGAGATATGGGAACCAGGAGCTCTACCAGGCATCCTCGTCGCATCATCGCATATGCGGCGAGAATCGACAGTGGCCCCGAGTCCAGTATCGCCAACATCTTCCACTGCGAGGAAAGCGGTAGCCCTCCTGGCCCCTGGAGTTTGCTTCGGTAGACGTAGGCACGGTCGCCCGCGAGGTCAACCAGTATGGTCACGTCTGGATGCCTAAGGTCGACCTTCGGGTTTCTATCATTCAAGGCACGGAGGACCTCTGAACCCCCCTGAACCTCAATGTCTCGCCTTGAGAGAGGGCTGGGCGAGGAACGGTGGGCTCTTATCGCGAAGGACTGTCCTTTCACAAGACTTTCCTCCGCGGCCTTGGTGATTGCCACATTAACATCATCCATTGAGGCTGGAAGGAGCGTTGCTGGCGCAGCATACGCGACGCCAAAGACCTTTGCGCAGCATCGAGCGGCAAAGGTTGCATCCCCGATGCCTCTTATCACGACTCTGGCAGCGTGTTTCTCAATGGAAAAACCTGCAAAACCTGCTTTAGCAAGCATGCTCCTTAGGTCATCCACAAGCCGATCCTCCAAGGTTCGTCGAACGGGCGAGCTCTTCAACGCAAACTCCGCTGACGCAACAATCACTACTGGTTCTGCTGAAACAGCCAACCCTTCCGAACCTACGTAGGCTGAGTATTAGCTGTGCTACTTAGCTTCAATGAGAATGAGGAAGAGGCTCGAAAAGAAAGAAAAAGGATAGGAGGATCGGCTTAGAAGTCACCGCCGCCCATTCCGCCTGGTCCGCCAGGTGGCATAGGTGGCCTGCCTCCCTTACCGCCCTTCGATGCAACTACGTCATCGATTCTCAGTATCATTGAGGCTGCTTCGGTCGCAGATTTCACGACTTGGAGCTTGACACGGAGTGGTTCTAGGACGTTTAGGTCATGCATGTTTTTGACTCCGCCAGCGAACACGTCAACGCCGTACCATTTGTTGTTAGGGTCTTCGTGTTTGGCTCGGAGGTCGACCATTACATCGATGGGGTCGAGTCCTGCGTTCTCGGCTAGTGCGAGTGGGACGCTTTCAATGGCGTCAGCGAATGCCTCAACGGCCAATTGCTCACGTCCACCTACTTTGACGGCATAGTCGCGGAGTTGTTTGGCTGTTTCAGCCTCTGGCGCTCCTCCGCCTGCAAGGATCTTCCCGTCTTCGATTGCGTCTCGTACCACGCAGAGTGCATCATGCAACGACCTTTCGGCCTCGTCGACTACGTGTTCTGTTCCGCCACGAACCACAACGGTGACAGCCATGGGGTTCTTGGCGTCTCTAACGTAGATGAGTTTGTCGTCTCCGATCTTACTTTCCTCAATAATCTTGGCTTCTCCAAGTGATGCTGAGGATAGGTCTTTGATGCTGGCGACGATCTTGGCGCCAGTTGCTTTGGCCAGTTTTTCCATGTCTCCGCTGCTGACGTTCTTGACTGCGGCGACGCCCTTCTTGGAGAGGAAGTGTAGTGCTACGTCGTCGATGGATTTCTCGCAGAAAACGAAGTTTGCTCCGCTTTCAACCACCCCGTCGGTCATTTCCTTGAGCATGCGCTCCTCTTCGTCTAGAAAGAGTTTCATCTGGTCGGGGCTGTTGATGTTAATTTTCGCATCGAACTCGGTCTTCTCGATCTCCAGTTTGGCGTTGAGAAGAGCGATTTTGGCGTTTTGGGTTCGTTTCGGCATTTGTGAGTGAGCTATTTCCTTGTCAATTACGATTCCTCGGACAAGTTCGGTTTCCTCCAAACTCTTTCCATGCTTCTTCAGAACCTTAACCAAGTCCACGTCGACCTTTGTCTTACCATCCTTAACCTCTTTGACTTGGAGGGCTCCGTCGACGGCGATCTTGGCCAGGTGGTCTTTGGCACCTGTGACCCCCTTCGTGCTCATGGCGGTCATGGCGATTCTTGTTAGAGTTTCCGCGTTGTTGATGTCGATCGTTTCACTGAGGGTGTCTAGAATTTCCCTGGCCTTATCGGCTGCTTTCTTGTACCCCTCGACGATAACGGTGGGGTGGACATCCTTGTCCAGCAGCGCTTCAGCCTTCTCCAAAAGCTCACCTGTTAAGACAACCGCGGTTGTCGTTCCATCGCCGACCTCATTATCTTGGGTCTTGGCAACTTCAACGAGCATTTTCGCTGCGGGATGCTGGACGTCAAGTTCTTTCATGATGGTAGCGCCGTCGTTTGTGATGACCACATCACCGATGCCGCTCACGAGCATCTTGTCCATGCCTCGTGGGCCGAGTGTGGTTCGGACGGTTTCAGAAACGACTTTGGCTGCGAGAATGTTATTGCGTTGTGCATCTCTGCCTTGCGTACGTTGAGTTCCTTCCTTGAGAATTAATACGGGGATATTTTGCTGGGACATTATTATTCACCGAATTGTTACTTGGGGTAAAATATCCTGAATATAAATTTACTGTCGGTAACGGCCGACTGGCCGCTCTGACCATTCGGAAGACCGCCCAGATGACATTGGACGACTGCTTAATCGGGTGATTCGCTATCCTCAAGCGCAAAATCTCGTTATGAAGTCCTTTGCAGTTCTCTCAGCCTGAAGAAGTGTTTCCTCGCTGATCCCGGGGCAACCACATACCATCAGCGTCATGCTTCTCGTTGCGCCCGTAACTTTGCTTTGGTCAGCGTCGCGATAGGGGTAAACGGCAATCAGCTTGTGGCTGTCCGAAACAACTATCTCTCCACCATTCAGCAGCATCGGCCTGTTCATGCCGATTCCGAGAAAATCTTCGCCAGCGTTGGCCGAGCGCATTAGCAGTGAGCCTTGAAGTTTCGATTCGTCGAACGCCGCTAGGGCGATACAGGTTGTGATTGAAGCCAGATTGTAAGCATCCACCAGCGTGTTAATTGTGGGGAGCGTTTTTCCAGCAAGAATACGGCGAATCAACGCCTCGGCGGCTGGTCGAATCTTGGTCGGGTCGATTCCCACTCTCCAAAAGAAGTCCCTGTACGCATGGATTATAGGTACATCCTTCAGTCTGTCAAGTGTATACTTGGCCTTTACGTCTGCTGTTACTTCTTGCTTCAGCTTCTCCAAATCAGGAGAAGTCTGCCTAATCACAAGATTTTGGAAAGAAGTCACCAGTGCCACCAGCCCTGCATGTTTTGCCATGAGAGAAGGCTCGACTTCGACCCTCAAACCAATCACGCCGAAATGCAAATGCATTGGATTAATCTAGCGACTGAACTCGAACAGCGTTCGGTCCGATGTTTTCTGCGCGTTTGTCGGCTCCGCAGGCTTTGGGGGGATTTCTCCGCCACGGAGCTCATCCAAAATAACAATTGACTCTCCTAATGTGACGTTGATTTGAATGGCGAGCTCCTGCGGAGATATGTCAGGTTTCTCCTTGAGCATGACGTCTTCGACATACCGTTTGTGGTTCTTGTACATAGTCAGCGCGTGTGCAGTGTCCACTAGCACTTTCCAGAGTTCCTCTTTGGTCATGGCTGATGGGGATTGTGACATTGCTGACCCAGGCGGTTATTGATGTGCAAAGTACACAGTGATCTTCTCAGATGAAACCTTGTCTACCCGGCCAAAACCGAACCTAACAAATTGCACAATTGACCCCTCAGGTTCGGCTCTAAATCCAGCCTCGGCTAGGCCGGCTTGGGTCGTGGCGTCGGGCAGAACCACATCAACAGACGCGTTTTCGCCTGATGGGACCCATTGCACTATCGGGGCTTCTCGAGCCTCTGCGGCGCCTTCACCGAGAAACTGTCCTACAGCCTCACTGTTCAAGAGTTTGGCTTTGATGTTGAAGAGGCCCATTAGGCGTATCGTCCTCTCCGATGAAAGCAGCGACCTATCAGAGCCTGCTAGGTACAATGTGGCTTCGCCGTTGCTCTCTTGCACTGTCAGCTTACGCGTTCCGCTTTCAGGGTGTTGAGGGTGCAGGGGCTGGTGAATGTCGTACGTTTTCGGTACCCCTATGACCTTGGTTTTGATTGGGTTTGGGGCGAAGAAGTATCTATGTGAGGTGGGGTCGATGAGTTTGCGGTTTTGTGAGTTGATGTTATCCCAGCTTATGGTCACGTCGACAGGTTTCGGGCCAATGTCCCAGATGAGCTTACGAATTGTCTCAGCTAGGTAGCCTCGCCTTCGCAATGCCGCGAGTGTACCTAGTCTTGGGTCGTCCACCCCTGAATATTCGCCTGTTTCGAGACCCTTCATGAGTTTCGACTTGCTCAGCGTCACGCCTTCAACCTTAAGCCTACCATAATGGACTGCCTCAGGATATTTCCAGCTCAGATGGTCGTAAAGGAACAACTGCCGGGCCATGTTGGTCAGATGCTCCTTCCCCCTTATCACGTGGGTAATCCCAAGCGCATGGTCATCAACCCCCGAAGCGAGGTTGTAGAGAGGCCAAACGCCATACTTCGAACCCACGCGGGGGTGCGAGTACTTGATGGTGTCTATCACCCTGAAAGCTGGCCAATCCCTCACTGCAGGGTTGGGGTGGGTCAAATCCGTTTTCACGCGGTACACCGCTCCACCTTCTCCGTAACCGCCCTTGAGCATCTTCTCCCAGCGTCGCTGTTGCTCAGCGGTTGTCAGGTCGCGGTCGGGGCAAGCCCTGTTCGTGTTGACCAGCTCTCGGAACTTTTCCGGTTGACACTCGCAAATGTAAGCGGCCCCTTTCGTCAGAAGAGTCTGGCCGACCTCATAGTACGTCGGCAACCGGTCGCTCTGAATGTATTCCTCATCCCACTCGCAGCCGAGCCACTTCAAGTCCTCTCTGATCATGTCGTAGTACTGAAGTTGGGCTTTCTTCAGCCTCGGGTCCGTATCCTCGAATCGAACAATGAACTTGCCCCTGTACATTCTCGCGTAGTCATGGCTCAAAATTGCAGCCCTAGCGTTGCCAACATGAAGAACGAAGTCGGGATTTGGCGCAAGTCTGGTCACAATCATCGAATATTTCTCGGCGTTTGGCAGCGGTGGAAGCTGCCTCTTCTCTTCAACCCGTTCCTTGTCAAATTCTTCAGGCCAACTCTGCCTCGCAGTTGCAGTGAGTTCCTCAAAGGATTTGGAGTTGATTTCTTGAACAACACGCTGAATTAGGGGAATCAAGTCCTTGGCTTGTTTGCGAAGTTCAGCGTTATCTCCAAGAAGGCTTCCGAGTACAGCGTTTGGGTCAGCCTTCCCTTCATGCTTGGCAGCGTTTAGCATAGCTGCCTTCCGAACTTTGACCTCAATCTCAGCCGACATACGAGTTGCTCTTGATTACGTTATCACAGTGTCCTAAAAGAAATGCTCGTCAATCGCATGCGCTGGATCGTCGGTGTCACTTGTGTCAGTCAATGACGCCCGTGATGGTAGCTACTCTGCGTGCAGCATCCTTCGTGAGTCCACTCTCACCAAGTATCGTGTACCGCTCGGGCCTGATCGAGTGAGCTTTTGTTAACGCTTCTAGAATGTATTCTGGGGCAATACCAAGCTCTTTAGCGGTAGTTGGCCCGCCGATTGTGTGCATGACTTCCTTGATCAGTTGCCAGTTTCCACCATGTAAGTAAGCGCACATAATCGTACCGACCCCGACCTGTTCTCCATGCAGAGCAGGCTTGGGCGCAATCATCGCGAGGGCGTGACTGAAGAGGTGCTCGGCTCCACTGCACGGGCGACTCGTTCCGGCAATGCTCATTGCAACTCCACAGCTAATCAGAGCCTCAACCAGGGTTCTTATCCCTGAATCTGAAATCGCCCGAATGCTACTCGCGTTCCGCATAACTAGACGCGAACTCATCAGTGCAAGTTCAGCTGCGTAGTCGCCGTAGTACTCGTTTTTGATTCGGTGCGCAAGCTTCCAGTCCCTCACCGCAGTGTATTTTGCGACTACGTCTCCACAGCCGCTGGCGATTAGCCGGTACGGTGACTTGGCAATAATTGACGTGTCGGCGACGATCGCTATTGGGGCGTGTGCTGCGTATGAGTAGGGTCGGTTTAGTCCTTTCATTGAAACGAGCGGGCTGGCGATGCCGTCATGTGAGGCGGCTGTGGGGACGCTCACAAACCTTCTTCCGGCCTTCATGCTGCTCAGTTTTGCGACATCGATGTCCTTGCCACCCCCAACGCCTACTACGATGTCTGGTTTGAGACGGCGAATTTCACGTTGAACTCGAGTGACCTGAGAGGTAGTAGCGTTTTCTGCAACGATAGTTGATGACTTGAATCCTGCACGTTTGAGCGAGTCTAAGACAATGTCTCCTGCGATCGAAATGACCTTATGTCCTGTTACGACCAGCGCAGGTCCGTGAAAGCCAAGCCGTGTGAGGGCCATACCGACCAAGGGAGCGACGTTGTCGCCAATCAAGACCTCGCGAGGCAGCTGCATGTAATGCGAATTGCGAGGAATCACGGGAATCATGTATTACACCAAAAAGAGCAACGATATGATCGTGATTGCCACAACCATTGGGAATAACGTAAGTGCAGTGAACTTCGAAATTCGGTATACCAAGCTCATTACTCGTCTTAGGGATTTGGTTCCGAGCGTGGTCACGGGAACCTGTCCGGAAACGACTCCGACCTCACATGCTTCCAGGTCACTCATGGCTTCGCGGCAGGTTGCCGTGATTTCATCAAGCAATTGCTGCCTGGGAACTACTTCACCAACTAAATGATAGCCGAGCCGTGCGTGAACTATGCCATTTACCATGTGGGTATCAGTAGTCATGACTTCTCCGTCGTCGAACCCGACACCCCTGACCCTTTCAAGAATTTCCTCTCGCAATCCCTTAACCATATTGTTCCCGTCTATGCTCACGTACGCGAAACGCTGCCCGTTTGCTTCGATCCCTACCACCGATATTCCGCCTGGGCCAAAACCATCCTTCAACTTGAAACCGTCGGGAACTTTCCTTGCCACACCGACTTTGAACGCGTTTGCTTCCTGCTCGGCGGACACTTGAAGAGAGGCCAGCGCGGCCTCTTGTAATGCTCCAATGGTCGCTGAGTCCATTACCGTTGGTCCCGTTAGGCAGTTGTGGGCGTCAATCAGAGCAACATGACGAAATCGCCCTTTGGTTAGGCCGGAGATTCTATTCGCGACCTGTGAGGGCACATCTTCCATATCGTACGGTGCAGCAGTCATAGTCACTAGGGCGCATCCGTCGAAAACTTGAGACGTTGCTGTCGCAATTTCGTTCTTGGACCGAGTCACAGGGGTCGCTTCGCCGTTGTATGACGCCTGTTCCAGATTACTAAGAACCCAGCTTATAATGCGAGCATTTTGCTCTTGCGAGACCAGGTTAAGTTCATGCCCTGACACTCCGTGAGGAACTAATCCAATAGCGTTTAGTCTCTTCTTCATCACGGATTGAAATAGAAAGGGCAGGACACTGCTCCCAATGTTCAAGAATGGCCCCGGATGAAAATTCGATACAAGCATGACGCCCTTGATCTTTGATGTCGTTTTGCGGCGGAAGGCGAACGCTGCAACATCTAACTCTGTTTCGACCCCCAATTCGGTGAGGTAGGTTTCAAGTTCTTCGTTCTCGCCTTCGAGCCAATCCGTCAAGAACGCTCTGAACATTCGGATGGGTGAGAAGCCGATTGACTCACGGCCGTAGGTTTCGACGATAGTTATCAGCGCGAAAGCGAACGTCAAACCAGCAATGGATGCGATAACGAGGCCCGTCGCAACTCTGAGCACCGACACACCGAACACTGGAACGACCATTAAAGCAGTCAGCATCGGCTCCATGAATGTGAACAGAGTTCTCTTAGCGAAACTTGTCCTTGACATGGAGAAGACGGCGAGAGCGCGGAATGGAATTACTGCGAAAAGGCCGACGATGACAGCGAAGTCGGGGAAGAGAAATCGAGGATCTGCGAGAGCAATCATTGAGGCCACGATGAACACGATAACCCATGTGGTTATTGTGAACAATGAGAGGGCGAGACACCTTCGGAAATAGAACAAGGGGTCCTCCTTCATCATAGAGAAATACAGAACGATATCCGAGATGAACGATGGGACGGCAAGGATCAGGACACCCCACGCAGCCCCAAGAACGAAAGCTTGTGCCGACCGTTGAGCGATCAGAAATGAAAGCCCAATCCCGATTGTAGTGAATAGAACTGTTGATTCGATTATGGCTCTCGTTGAGGGAAAGGCCACACGCCTAACCAAATTGTAGTAAGGAGTCGTCCCGCTGATACGTTTCGAGAAAGAATGAGCCAAGCAGCTTTCCTCAACGGGACCCTATTCGATGGCTCGAATAATTTCACGCAACTTCCGGATTCCCGCCTTTTCAGCAACGGTTCCTGTAACAATCAACTGTGCCCCGGCTTGAACCAACGTTTTAGCTTGGGCGGCTGATCGGATGCCCCCGCCTACGATTATTCTTGCTCGACAAGTTTTGCTGACGGTGCTAACCATCTTCGGTGAAACCATATCCCTCGCCCCTGAACCTGCTTCTAGGTAGACGAAGCGCATTCCCAAGTATTCCGCTGCGAGGGCGTATATCGCCGCCAACTCCGGTTTGTCATTTGGGATGGGATTAGCGTTTCCCACGAAACCTGCTGCACCGGGGTTATTCCCTACAATCAGGTACGCTAGGGGAATCGGTTCAAGCCCGAATTTCTTCACCAGTGGCGCACCAAGCGCCTGGGCCCCCGAGATGTAGTACGGGTTCGTTGAGTTCAACAAGGACATGAAGAAGACAGCGTCCGCATACTGGCTTAGCCCCGCCACATCATTAGGAAACAGGATTACTGGGAGGCCTGAGGTTTTGATCGCCCTGACTACGGCGTCGAGTTCATAAATGGAAGTAGCTGTAGACCCCCCAACCATGGCAGCGGCCGTACCGGCCTTCTTGACCTCAATTGCAAGCTGCCTGGCAGCAGCGGGTGTGAGCCTTTCGGGGTCGAAAAGGGTTAGGTGGGCGACTCCTTTCTCGTTGATTACTTGTTGTAGGTGATTTTCAACGGTCCCTACTCTGATGTCGCCCAAAGATTTGGCCACTCACGTTTACATGTTGGAGACTGCGGGAAATATTCTCACACACCCCGCGATACTATTAAAACTGCTTGTGTGTGAGGTACAGACTTCACAAATGCGGAGGCGTGGGCAGTGCAACCTTACAATTCTCCACTCAAGAAAACACTCGGCTTACTCCGCATGATGCGCTTACCAAACTGCGTCATGATAGGTTTCGCGGTTATTGTCGGAGAGGCCTTGGCTTCGCAAGCGGTGACGGCCCGAGCCGCGTTCTACGGGTTCATGACAGGCTTTCTTCTCCTAGCGGCTTCTATGATTTTGAACGACTATTTCGATCGCGAAATCGACAAAATCAATGAACCGAAGCGCCCTTTGCCGGCGGGCATAGTGAAACCGGCTGAAGCAATTTCGTTCGCGATCATCGTGGTCTCGATGGGGATGTTTTTTGCCGCAAACCTCGGCGCGTGGGCACTGCTGATTGCTGTCGCAAGCATCGTCATCATGATCCTCTACAATGCTCGAGTTAAGAAGCTAGGTCTGGCCGGAAACGCTTTGGTCAGCATCAATGTGGCGATCCCTTTCATCTTCGGGGGCTTCGCGGTGGGCAGCCCCACATGGTCCCTAGGCATTTTCACCCTGCTTGCTTTTCTTTCCAGCCTCGGGCGCGAAATCTTGAAAGGCATTGTTGACGTTGCAGGTGATAGTGCCAGAGGGGTGAAAACGGTTGCCGCGACAAAAGGAAACATGAGTGCCGCAAAGCAGGGCGCTGCCCTCTTCCTTGGCGCCGTGGTCCTCAGTGTTCTGCCCCTGGCCCTTGGGTTGGTCTCAAAACCCCTTTACTACATCCCCGTGGTGGTGATTTGTGACGTGGGATTCCTCTTAACCGCCTACTCAATCAAGACTGACCCAAGCCCGCGCAATGCCAAGCGAAGCAAGAATTTCGTGTTGGTATGGATGACCTTCGGCCTACTCGCCTTCGTGTTTGGGGCTATTTGAATTCGAAAGCGTTTCATTGCCAGTTCCGCTTTCGCAGAAAGTGAACACGCTCATAACGCTTTTATGCCATCAAAACTGTAACCAGCCAATTAGAAGGCGTGGTTTTGAAAGTAAACAGCACGAGGTTGCGCGGTATTGAAACTCGTGGCAAAAGAAAGCTCTCAAAGGAACACTTGACCGCCTTCCCCAAAGAAATCATTGCAACATTCGCCCACCTACCTAGAGTATTCAAGAAACTTGACGTTGACCGCCTAATGGGCGATCAGATCTCACGGAGCATGAAGTGGCGATACATCCGGAGGATGGAGCGGCTGGGAATCGTCAAACACGCCACCAAGAAGTACTATCGCAAAGTCTACGATACAATCTCTGACTGGATGGAGAAAGATGCGATTCCAAGGATAAGACGAATGGAATCGCTCTTTGAAGTCGACAGCACCGCCTAATCCTGACTTTTCCCAACCTTCTCCAGTATTTCTTTAGCGCGGTCTACCCGTACTTTTCTTTCTGCTACCATCTGCGACGCAACCTTGTCGATTAGCTCACCTGTTGCGCCAGCGTTGATCGCGATGTTCCGCGCGTGAAGGCTCATGTGTCCACGCTGTATGCCCTCCGCAGCCAAAGCTCTCAATGCTGCCAGGTTTTGCGCCAATCCAACTGAGACTATTATCTCGGCTAGTGCCCGTGCGGTCTTCACGCCGAGAATCTTGACCGCCAATTTCGCTACAGGGTTGGATGCTGTGGCTCCTCCAACGATGCCGACGGCCATCGGCATTTCGAGGGTCCCCACAAGGTTCCCTTGCACGGTCTTCTCCCACGTTGTCAGGGACGTGTAGTGCCCGGACCGCGCGGCGTAGGCGTGAGCCCCAGCCTCTATTGCCCGGGTATCGTTACCTGTGGCCAGAACGACGGCGGAGACGCCGTTCATTATTCCCTTGTTATGCGTTGCACACCTGAATGGATCCGCTGCAGCGAATGCATAGGCATTCACTATCCCGTCCACAACATCCTCTCCCCCTAAGGCTTCTTTTGGGAATACCGCTATGACCCGTGCCAAGCGCTTAACGGCCAAGTTCGAGATGATTCGAAGGTAGACCCGCCCTCCTGAAATTTTTTCCATCAATGGAGCAGCAGCCTCAACCATGGTGTTCACAGCGTTGGCACCCATCGCATCTCTGCAATCCACGAGCAGCTCTGCAATCACCATCTTTCCTTGGAAGGTTTCAATTATTCGAACCTCCAAGTCGCGTGCTCCACCACCCATAGAGATCAGTACTGGGTCTTGGTCGTTGGCGAGTTTCACAATCTCTTCCTTGCGGGCTAGAATCTCGAACCTAGCCCGATTGACGTCGCTCACTCCAACGATCTGCACCTGACCAATCATTACCGGGTCAGTAGTGGTAGCGTGGAACCCGCCTGTTGGCCTCGCCATCTTAGCTGCATGACTTGCAGCCGCTATGACTGATGGCTCTTCGATGGCCATGGGAACAACTACATCATAGCCGTTTATGAGGAAGTTAACAGCGACGCCCAACGGAACAGGAAAAACGCCAACAAGGTTTTCCACCATCCGGTTCGCAACATCAAACCCAAGGGCGCCGGGCTTTTGAAGAAGGCCTGCCTCGTCTTCAGTTAGGCCTGCGAATTCTTTGATTATTCTGATTCTCTCAGGGATAGGTAGTTTATAGAACCCAGAATATTCGGAACTCTTTCCCATAAGCAACCACTATTGCATCGCGATATTTCGGATTTAGCGGCCAGGTCTCATGGCGTACTTGGCCGGGTCGAAACCCCGCTGTGTAAGCCACTCGTACGTCGCGCCTGTTATTATTAGTGGGGCTTGTCTAAGTTCTTGCAGATTCCGTGAACCTGTCAGGAACAATGCATTCCGCAACTCCTCAATTACGGCCTGTAGCCGGCCAATTGCTGCCCCTTCTCCTGCCGAGGCAGATTTGAGCATCGGTAGGGCTAGGCCTCCGTAGTGGGAGCCCAGGGCGATTGCTTTCGCTATGTGAAGGCCATTCCTGACTCCGCCTGAGGCGAAAACTTTGAGGCTGGTTGAGTTGGCTACTTCCACGATGCTTGGAACCGTTGGGGTTCCCCAATCCCAGAATGTAGTTCCAAGCTCCATCTGAACTTTCAGGCGTTTGGCCCTCGCGCGGTAATACTCGACGCCGGCCCAACTCGTTCCACCAAGCCCTGAAACGTTAATTCCCTTCACACCTGCTTTTTCGCAAGCTTGCGCTGTTTCCTTTGAAATACCAGCGCCCGTTTCCTTAACCATGACCGGAACAGGCAATTTGCCTGCCAATTCCTTAATCTTTTGAAGGATATTCCGAAAATTCGTTTCTCCTTCAAACTGGACCGACTCCTGCAGTGCATTCAGGTGTATGAAAAGTCCCGTGGCATCGATCATGTCCACAGCTTTCCTGGCCCTATCCACGGCATCCTCGCGTGCAATCTGTGGGCACCCTAAGTTAGCGAAAAGTGGGATTGAAGGTGCAGCGTCTCTGGCCACTCGAAATGTGTACGCCAAGCTTTCGTCCTCAATGCCTGCGCGTTGGCTTCCAACACCCATTGCGATGCCCAGTCGCTCTGCAACCTTTGCTAAGGTTTTGTTGATCTTCGCGGCCAACGGAGTGCCGCCCGTCATCGATTCGATCATGAGGGGCGCATTGAGTTTGTGGCCGAAAATCTCGGTTGTCAGATCCACTTCTGCTCGATCGACTTCGGGGAGGGCTTTGTGAAGCAGCCGCACATCATCGAAGCCAGTAGGGACGTGAGATTGAACTTGCTGATGCAGTGTTGTCTGAATGTGGCTTAGCTTTCGCCCAGCCGTTTGAGTATCAGGCATATGTGTATTCAATTCCCTTCTCGGATGGCCTCAATTTCGTTATGGGCTACTCATGCCTCTTAACGATTGAAACTGTTCCAACTGTCGCGTCAACTATGAGACTGTCTCCAGTGGAGATTTTCTCTACGGCAATCCGGTCGACGCAAGGAACGCCGCCCAGGATTGCACCTGTGGCGACTATTGTTTCAGTTTCCTTGTTCACAATTGCCAAAGGTGCTTGATGGTTCCTGGCGAGCCCATAGATCACGTAGGATCCAACCGTAGAACCTTTCCCGCAAGGAAACACTAGGATTTTGCCCCTGACGGACTTGCCCTCTAGTTCGTGGCCTTTCTCAATGAAAATGCCGGTCTTGGCGTCGATTCCCCCGTAGAATCCAATAGGCTCTCTCGATACGAGGCACTCGCCTTCTACTCTGCCTGGGCTTATCGACCTTCCCTTAAGAGTCTCCACTGCTCGTCACCAACCCTCTCAGGCAGTCACCGTCTCAATCAGCGTGTCAAGCCTGGAGAAGACAACCTCTTGTCTGCAGAAGCTCGGCAGGTAGTTTGCTGCCTTTCCCGAGTTCACACCTGTCGTCTTGTATCCCATGTCCTCGATCGGCGCAACGACCATGCACGTGTCAGCCAAAACCTTGCCACCGGCACCTTCTATTGTTTGAGTGAAGCCCATGCGGTTCGCGGCCTCTTTTACCATTCTCGATGTGCAGACCCATAGAGGTTTTTTCAACTTCTTTCCCTCCAACTTCCTTGCGATCGTCATTACCTCCTTCAAGGAGGAGTGCGGGCAACCTAAGATCACAATGTCTGGTTCCTTTCCTGTTGTGAGCTTCGAAAATGTTTCATCCAAATCCTTGTCACTCACTGAAATCTTCTCCAGCCCTCCAGTTTCCATGAGGTGAGCCTCTGGAGTTTGGTCCTCGATGTGGTAGAGTGCGACGGCACCAGATGCCGCCATCCCAGCGCCCAGTGCTTTTAGTTGATCGGTATCGGCGTCCTTGATTCCTTTGAAGTAGGGTATCCTGTTCTTGACTTGTTGGCCGACGACGTAGCCGAGCGCGCCGTAGTCCGCGTTCTCCTCAAGCTTGGCGTTGATTTCCACGAGCACTTGTGGTTTCCTGTTCTGGTCGAGGTGGAGACCGTAATTCGGTGTGACGCCGCATAGTGCAGCCGCGAGGGCTGATGGCCCTCCCTCCCTGTTGGTTCGTGCTCCTATGACGGAGTTTGAGAAGGAGATGGCTGAGGATTCAGACCAAGCAATGTGCTCCCTGAATCTCGGGAGATTCCCTGCCAGATATGGTGTGCACGTAGCACTGACGACTATTCCCATTTTCTTGAAAGCATTGATAATCCGAAGTTGCTTCTCAGCGAAACTGGGAGGGATACGAAGTTCCTGCCAGTCTTCAAGGTCCATGCCCGCCGGGTTGAGGTAGGTGACAACTTTCACACAAGCGCCTTTCCCTGCATAATCTTCTAGGAACTCGACTCCAGGGTCGCCTATCGATTTGTATGAGACTCCTGCTACTTGCGCTGAGCCTATGGGTATCATTTTGTCTGCGTCATAGATCTCGCCCAAGCGCACGAGGAGTCGAAACAGGCGTTCCATGACTTCTCCGTTCTCACCTGACAGGGTTCGTTCCTCATCGTTGGATAGGAACATTGTTCAGTTTCACTCCTTCATCGTTTGAGATAATCCTCGACGTTCAGTTTCATTGGCAAGGTTGGTCGTTTGAACTCTTTCTTTCCGCCTTCGGGGACAGTTAGGTCGAATCCAACTTTGCACGTCATTTGTGTATCCATGTCTGAGGATGGGTCAAGTGATGACCCTTTTTCCCTCTTGGTGACCATGTTCTTGTCGGCTTGGAAACGAGTAGCCATTGCCCATTCGATTTCGTTCGGGTCATGGATGTTTATGTCGTCGTCTACTACGAAGACATGTTTCATTGACTTGTGCCCTTTGAAGGCGGCTTCGATAGCTTTCCTACCATCGTCTGGGTGCTTCTTGCTTATGCTCACCGCTCCATGAAGCCAGGAGCACCCGCCTGGGGTGACGAGTACGTCTTTGACGTCGCAGACTTTCGCTACTTCTCTGAAAATTGTTGGTTCCCTCGGCATACCCATCAGAACCTTGTGCTCAAGCCCGCCGGGTAGAAGGGCGTGGTACATCGCCCCCTTCTTCACGTAGATCTTCTTCACCCTCGCTACTCTCTGTTTCCGAATTATGTCGAAGGTCTCCGTCAAGTCAAGGAACGGCCCCTCATCATGCAGCTCGCCAGTCAACTCGGCGATTATCACAATGTCTGAAGGGGGAACCAGTTGCCCGTCGAGACGTAGTTGCGATGTTTCTTCCAAAGCGTTGGCTATCTCGATCTCGCTGATGCCCATATCCACGGATATCGCTGCGCTCACTAAAACCTGTACCGGGCAGGAGATGCAGATTGCGAATTCTTTCAATCCACGTTTAATGTAGGCGTCAAAATGCCTCTCCAGGATTCGCAGTACCAGAGTGTCCTTTCCTAAGACTTGTGATCGATGGTAGGAGAGGTTGAGGCCGTGCTCCTTGTCGCTGGCGGCAACTACCCCGGACGCAATGTACGGCCCCCCGTCCTTCGGGTAATATGTCAGAATAGGCAGTTTTCCGAGATCGGAGCCTATGTTCTCGTAACCTTCCGCTTCGAATGTCTTAACTTTCTTCGGGTGGTCTATTGCATCCGCCAGTTTCGCGATAAGCTCCTTCCTGGTCGTCCCAAGTCCTATTGCGACTAGGTCTCGCGTCGAACACACGTTCGCGACTATTGGCATGCTGGAACCCTTAACATGGTCGAAAAGTAGGACCTGGCCATCCAGCATTTTCATCAAAGTTGAAATCTCATACTTGGGATCCGCGGGCTTGCTGATTCTGGTCAACAGCGCTTTTTCATCTAGTTTCTTGACAAGCTCTGCTAACTCCATTCATGCTCACCATGCAAGATGCGTTGAGCGGCTCCTATGCTCAAATGGTTGTTCGTAGCGCCTGAAAGCCCTTCCTCCCTATTTCCATCGCAACGTTTTCCTGAAGTTCCTTCCCTGGAGTAAGAGCGATCATGTAACCACCCTTCCCTGTCCCGGTCATCTTCGCCCCCCACGCTCCGGTATCACGCGATAAATCCACGAGCATATCAAGCTCACTGCATGAGACGCCTATTTCCTGCAGAAGTCTATGGTTCTCATTCATCAGAGCTCCTACCTTCTTGAGATCATACTCCTCAAGCTGTTTCCTTGCGTCCTCCACCAGCCGCTGTGCGTCTTTAAAGATCCGCTCATATTTCCCGGGATCCTTGTCCTTTCGCTCCCTCACGCCGCCCACTACTACTTTTGTGTCGGCCACTATCCCGGTGTTTCCCATGACAATCTCTACAGGCTTTCTGAGCTTGAGACGTTCCATCAGTTGAGACGTGCCTTCTCGTCGGTACCAGATCAGGCCGCCGAACGTTGCGGCAGTATTGTCGACCCCTGACGGATTACCATGATATCCTTTCTCACCCTCATACGCGACCTCGTTTATCTTATCATCCGAGTAGCCAAGATGCAACTCTTCTGAAAAGGCTCGTGCGATCGCTGCGCATGAGGCGGCGCTTGCACCTACTCCGCTCGCTGCGAGAAGGTCGCCGCCAAGAGTTATCCGAAAGGCGTGATGCTTCGTGTCGACGTTCATGAACCTGAGCATTATGTCCAGAGACTCTTTCTGCTGGTCGGCTTTCCCGGACTTGTACCCTTTCGTTTCAGGCCGGTTATCGATTAACTCGACACCCGACCATGAGCGTCTCTCAACCAGCGCAGTTGTCTTTGCGTTAATCGCTGAAGCTATAGCGGGAAGGCCATACACGACAAAGTGCTCATTGAACAAGATTGCCTTTCCGAAACCGGCACCCACTCCCAAGAATCTCTCCTCGACTTGTCTCGGTGGAGGTAGTAGAAAAGCCGAACGGAGCTCCCACAAGATACAAGGGTGTGTTAGTTCGATTGATTTCTGGATTCGGCTGGAAGGCTTTGGTTTGTGTTGTTCTGGAGGCTTGCTAGAAGAGGTGTTGATCAAGCGTGTATGCGGACCCGCCCACTCCACTTTTTATGACTTTGAGACCCGTGTTCTTCGCGATGTCATCACATACCTCGTCCAAGTTTTCGGGATGAGTGTTTAGGAAGACGGATGGGCCAGTATCGAGTGAGTACCACACAGGAATTCCTCGTTCCTCCCGCATCGCCGTTACCCTTCGAATCACGTTTATCGTGTCAGGAGCCATTAAGACAAGCCCGCTCTTCCCGGTCATGGTGATCGCGTGCAGACTTCGGGAATCCACTTCTGCAAGGCGGCACACCTCGTTCAAGTCGCCTTTGCTTATGGCTCGAACCATTTTCCGTAAGCTGACATTTACTTCCCTTAGTCGTCCGGTGAAGAATGGCGAACTAACGAACTCTTCGTGGGCCTTGTCCGTCTTGATGTCAGCAGCCATTGGGACGATGCCCATTGCTAGCGGTAGTCGTTTACCGTCAGCGAGTTGGCGGGCGTAAGACCTACCTTCCTTGTTTGCATACCAAATCGCGAACCCCCCTGCAACACTCCTACTCGCTGACCCCGCGCCCAGTCGCGCAATCTCACTCAGATGATCATGATCCATGTTCAATCCCAGCGCGGTGCTTGCAGCGAGGGCTATGGACGCGAACGCCGAGGCCGAAAAACCCAGACCCTTTACCTTGACTAGACTGTTTGCGCTCACTAGGTGGAAATGGTCATCTTTCTTCGCGAGTTTCCGCAGTGCGTTGACAACTTCCATGACTCGAAGTGCTTCAGCATCTTTCGCAACTGCACCGTTGATTTCGCTGACGTCTTCAGTATATTGAGACCCGAACTCAATCGTGGCCTTGGTTGTGAGTTTCTCCGCACAGACGGAAATGCTGTTGTGGTAGGGTAATCTCAGTTTCTTGTTCTTGAGGCCGTGGTACTTCACGAGCCCTTGTATCGCATGCGCACACGCTGTTGCCTTGCTCAACACAGTTTCTCCTATGACTAACCAGTGAAGGTTTTCAGTATCCAAATCTATATCGAATTTAAGACCTAAGCCTTCGCCGAGTCAACCCAAATTTCTTTGATTAGTCGCGTAAGAACACGATGGACGAGTATCCAACCACGTAGCCTGAATCGCCGGTTATGTCATAGCTAGTTTTGTGGGCGAGAAATTCAGCTTTCGTGGAACCCAGAAGTTTCGCTGTAGCTATGAGTGTTGTAATCGGTCCGTAGCCGCACATCGTTACCTTCTGAGTCTCACCCAGCTCATTCAGTGCGGCGTCATCGAGGTTAGTTATGGCTTCTATTGCTGACTGATCTCGTTTGTTTATGCTCGCGAGCATTTCTGCTTCGTTTTTGTCTCCGTAGCCCCGCTCGTGATGTGTGAAATCACTCGAGGCAACAATCACGAAGTCTCTTCCCTTAACTTGTTGAACAATGCTATTCGCGATTTCTCGACTGGTTTTGAGGTCTTGCATCCAGCTGCATATGGGAATGAACTTCGCCGTTCCTGTGGAGATGAACTGGATGAAAGGTACTTGAACCTCAATCGAGTGCTCCGCAGAGTGAGCTGATTCATCGATGTCGATGATCTCGCTCGCTTTCTGAATGTTCTTGGCCAATGGTGTATCGATTGGCGTTAGGCCGAGCGGTGTCTCCCAGGCTCCCTCTGTCTGAATGGAGACTCCACTACCATGCCCATAGTGATTGGGGCCCAAGACGATGAACACTTCGGGTAGACCATCCTGTGCTACTCTACTGTAGCCATTGGCGGCTACCGGCCCAGAGTAGCCATACCCAGCGTGGGGTGAAACAATTCCCACGATCTTTCTAGAACCGTGACTGACTGTCTTGGGTACTGCTCCTGGTCCGTAGCGATGTGAGAAGCATTCGGTTATTTGTTCTTCGAGTTCAGTTTTGGTTCCTGCGTAGAACTGTCCAGCGACATGTGGTTTTCTAGTTTTCAAAGCTCACCGCCCGCTCTGGGGGCGATAGCTGCGAGTTTGGTTTCGAAGTCGTCTACTGTTGTGGTAATTGTGGCGTCCTGCGCGAGTTCTCCTCGTTCTCTGAGAACTTGGCGTGCGAGGAGCCAGTAGACCATGGCTAATGCTCGTCTGCCTTTGTTGTTGACTGGAATCGCCAAGTCAACGCCGCTAAAGACGTTGTCTGTGTCGCATAATGCGATTACTGGCACACCTGCGCTTGATGATTCTTTGATTGCTTGCCAGTCTGCCCTTGGATCGGTTACCATGATAACTTGCGGATCGGCATGGTTAGGTTGTAAGGGATTTGAAATGAGTCCAGGCATGAAACGGCCGATGATGGGTATTGTCTTCGTTGTCTCGCAGAATTTCTCTACAGGAGTCTTCCCGTAAAGTCTAGATGACACTATCAAAACTCGTTCCTGTTCAAAGCGTGCTATGAAACGAGACGCCAGCCGAATCTTCTCATCGGTTTTGCCGATGTTGAGGATGAAGAGCCCGTCCGGTCGGACGCGGTAAATGTATGGCTCCATGTCTCCGGTCTTGATTCTTGTGCCTATGTGGAGGCCTGCTGCCAGTAGTTCCTCAAGTGGTAGGAGTAAGTCCTCTGACTTTGGCATTCCCTCTTTTTCTTCAACTTCAGACATTCTTGTTCTCTTCCATCTTACTCGAATTGTGCGCGTTTCTTCGCGGTAACTTGCGAGTATCTTAGCAGGTCATCCAAAATGTCGACGTGTGATATGAACATACGACGACAGCAGTACCGTGTCATTCCAATATCATCTAGTACTTTCTTCGGACGCTCACCCGCTTTGATTCGACGCGCGAATTCCTCCCAGCGATCGGCGACGAGCTTCCCGCATGTGAAACATCGTATCGGAATTATCAAGGCCGCGCAGTCCTACCTGTATGATTTCTGCTCGCGTCTTCTAGCGCCCGGTCCACCAAATTTCTTTGGTTCCTTTCTTCGAGGGTCACCGGCGAGCATTGTTCTATCGTAGTTAGTCATAGTCTTTCTGAGTTCTGAGCTTCGAGTCCACGTGACTAAGCCTTTCGCCACGGCCATTCGGGCGGCTTCGGCCTGACCCATGAACCCTCCCCCGCTGACTTTGACATTGAAGTCAAGTGCCTTCCACCGCTCGCCAGAAAGAACCAGCGCCTCGCTAATCTTCATTCTCGCGACTTCCGGGCTGAATGTTGCGAGTGGAATCCCGTTCACGAACACTTTACCCGCGCCTTGTTTGACTATAGCGCGGGCAATGGCGGTCTTCCTCTTTCCTGTTACGAGCACGATCCGCTTCTTTTCTGCCTTTTCAGGCTTCTCCGGTTTCTCTGCCGGTTTTTCCATTGTCTCAGTCACTTGGGTTCGGCCTCCAAATCTCTGTGGCTAAATCTGCTATAGTCATGTAGGGCGATGAGAGCCTTGAAGCGTCTGCCCCTGGAACCTTGGCAAGCATCTTCTTTTGGTATTCTTCTGGAACCCCAATAAAGACCAGTACCCTGTGGAAGGCAGCTCGACCTTTGGCTTTCTTCCAAGGTAACATGCCGCGAATAACTCGCCGCACATAAACGTCGGGGCGACGCTGGTGCACTGGGGCTCTTGTCTGGTTTTGCAGGGTTCTTGTCTCCAGCATCAACTTCGCCCTATCTACAATGCTGTGCCGTCTACCTGAGATGACTGCTTTCTCGGCATTAACTACGATAACAGTCTCCCCATTCAGGGCTCGCTTCGCTACATAGCTTGCCATTCGGCCGAGAATTTGGTTTGAGGCATCGAGAAACATAGGCTCTTTGGACATTGGTGCTACCTCAAGATCAGAACCTTAGATCCTTTCGGATACTTTGAAACGAAATCCTTGATTGAAACGCATTTTCCCCCAGCCCGCTCAATTTTCACCTTTGCTCCTTGGGAAAACTCGAGGGCACCAATAGTTACAGGGTGCTTGATTAATCCGGCGCCTAGAACCTTGCCCGGAACGAGGACGGCTGAATCAGTAGTGGACGAGCGGGATATGTGGTTCAGGTTCAGCGTCGTTCTACCTCGTCGTGGCTTCGACAAGTATTCAGCGGCAACTATCCAAACCCTTGACTTGTTCTCGCGTGCTTTCACTTTCAGGAAACGAATCGTGTCCAGAAGCTCGGTGTTAGTTTTTACTCTCAGCATCTGCGAGTTCTCCTATTCGAGGCCTTTTCTCACTAGGTCGTTTAGCGACATCGCTTTCTTGTCGATTAATTTGGCTGCTTCGATCGCAATTCTCCGAGGTGGCATGGCACCAGTTGACTCCACGTAAAAGACGAATGAAGTGTCGTCCCCGGTTACCTTGACTGGAGACGCCTTCTTCGGATCCAATGGAACTGCTTTCTTTACGCAGTCCATGCACAGTGTGCACGCCATCTCATCACGAACAACGATTTTGCTTTCAGGGTCGCGGGCGTAAACGTTAGCCGGGCAGACGTGAATCACGTCATCAGGGTTGGAAAGGTTGTCGGGGTTTAACAGGACCTTCGGGAGGTACTTGTACGCACACGCCGAGACCGGCTGCCACTTCGCGTGTTCAATTCCTTTCCCGAGTCTCGCATAAACTTCTAAGCGCAACTTCTGTGAGGGCCCCAGCTTAACGATGGGGATATTGCCGCTGACTGGGGTCACACCGCTTTCACCCTTAAGGTCAGACGAGTAAACCATGACAGGCTCATCTACTGCTTCCGCTTCGAGCGTGAAGGAGGCCCTGCATTTGCTGCATCCCAGCTCGCTCTTGCAGTCGCATTCTTCTGGGAGAACATACGCGTCGAGATCTGTTTTGAGAGGTATGAGGCCTAGTCGGTGTGCGATTACCTCATCGTAGAGGACTGAGTTGTTCTCAATTATGATTACGTCTTCAATCGCCATGGCTGGAACTTCAGCGATCATCGCACGCCTTAAGGCATTGGCGTAAGTGTGGTTGGTTCCTTGCAGCAGGAACCGGAGGGCGTTATCTTTCTCATCGATAATTCTAACGTCCAAAACCTACGGACCCCTCACAGTGCCTTTCGTGACCAATATACTCCAATCTGAATTACATCTCGATCGGGTCCGTGGTTCACGACATTTTCACTTCTCGTCAAAGAGCTTTCCGAAGAACGCTCTGCGAGCCTTATAAACCATTACGAGTCTGTCCGAACAAAATCACGTCGAAGAGTTAAAACCCGCGAACTGAAATTGGAACTGGGTGAAAAAACCTTGAACGAGATTTCTCTCGCGGAGATCGGGGTCATACTCGTAATCTTTGGGGTCATACTCGCAATTGCGGCCGTGTTCATCTTGGCGATCAGAGGCCGACATGGTATGAGTGAGACACGTGGAGGCGGCGTGTTATTAATCGGCCCCATTCCGATAGTTTTCGGCTCAGACCGCGGGTCGACGAAGGCTTTGTTGGTTCTTGCAATCGTTTTGATGGCGCTCATGCTCGCTTTTATTCTCCTCCCCAACTTGCTAATGAACCGGTGAGGAAACTTGTCTGCACCAGCCTGCGCAATGTGCGGCCAGAGAGCAGCCTCATACGTTTGTCAAAGTTGCGGACGAGCTGTATGCGGCAATTGCTTTAGCAGCCCTGAATGGTCATGTACCAACTGCCTCGGAAAGACGAGGCCTCCGGCGCCGCAGACCGAGTCTATGCCTTTACAGTTTTCATGGGTGTCATTGCTCTTCTTCATCGCTTTCGCATCAATCTTCGTCGGTATTCTGCTGATGTCGTTTGGTTCGCTCACGAACATGAATGGCGTAAGTAGCGGGGTGATAATTTTGGTTGGCCCAATTCCGATTATCCTTGCGAGTGGCAGTTACTCGTTACCCCTGATTGCGGTGGCAGCTGGGCTTACAGTCCTTGCAGTAGTCCTTTTCCTAGTGATGCGCAGTAGGCCAAGATAGGCTTGGGCCTGCCACGGCGGTTATGTTAAGTGAGCCCTCTTAGTGTAGAAAGAAATCCCATTTCGTGTAGAAAGTAACACCATTTCAACGGTCGGATGCGATGGATTCCTAGATTCAGGTTTGTTGGACTTGTTGCCCTGCGGCAGTTGCGGCCGCAATCTTTCTTACAGGATGGTCGCTCTTGGCGATTGGGCTGTGTTCGAAGTACTTCAACTTCTCCTCTTCGTCCCGAGTCACCATATACCCTGGAACCGAAATAACACGTCCTGCAACCTCGATGTGGCCGTGCGAAACCAATTGACGGGCTTGGTGTAGACTCTTTGCGAGCCCCCGCCTGAATACCATGGTTTGAAGCCTGCGCTCAAGAAGGTCTCGAATTTGCAAGTCTAGAACTTCGTCGATTGAAGCGGATCCGGAAAGAACACCGATTCTGCCTAGCTTAGACAAGTACTCCCGTTCAATGCGACTTCGCTCCTCTTCTCCGGTTCCAAGCAGAGACCTGGCAATGCCTCTGACTTTTGAGAGCATTGTTTTGTACCGCCATAGCTCCCGTTTGTTTCGCAAGCCATACTCACCGAGCAGATGGAGTTCAACCTCCAGTTGGTCTCGGCGCCATGGATGCCTCGGCGTTTCGTAGGTTTTCCTTTGCTTCTTCGGATCGCCCAACGCTCAGGCCTCTACTTCTTCTCCTTCTCCGCGGAGGCTGCAGCAGCCCTAGCCGCTTCCATGATGACCTTCTTGGCGACACCCACTGCGCGTCCTTTCCGGCCTGTGGTGCGCGTTCTTTGCCCACGAACCTTCAAGCCAAGCGAATGCCGAATACCCTTCCACGTTCTGATGTCTGTCATGAAATCGATATCGGACTTCTGACTCAAAGCCAAGTCGGGACCGATCAAGTGAACATCACGGCCACTCTCAATCCCCTTCTTTCTATTGAACAAACGTGCCGGCAAACCATATTTCGCGGGATCCTTCATCACATCTTCTAACTTTTGAACCTCTCCCTCCGAGAGGTCGCCCATTCTCAATTCCGGTTTCAACTCGGACGCTCTGACAACTGCAGCGGCATAGCTGGGGCCCACGCCTCGAATCTTCCCCAGACCATAGATGAGCTTCTTCGTGCCATCTATGCTCGTTCCCGCGACACGAAGGATTTGCCTAAACTCCCTTGACATGTGGGCTTTACTCCGAATGCGAAGTAGCCGAAAAGACAGGTCCGTATTAAAAGGCTTGCCGAACTTACTCGGCACTTCAATAGCACCAGCACAGACTCATATGAGTCGATAAGGCGCTGTCAGACGTACACATGAAAAGACGAAAGACAAGCCCCAGCCAGAGCTCAGTCGTATTCGGAAAACATTACCTAGGTCTGGCGCGCTCTTACTGGCGCCTGGGAGTTACACTGTGCAAGTCATAAGCTACGATTTGTTTATCGACCTAGATTTTGATGAGTTGAAATTCAAAGGAAGACTGCTAATCAAACTGAAAACAGAACAAGATGTGGTTCTGAATTCTGTTGGGCTGGAAATTCTTCGTGTGAATTCAGGTAAGAGTGATTTTCGGTTCAGGCAGAACGGGGAAGAACTAATCACCGAAACAGGGCCGTTTGACGGCACATTAGAAGTGGATTATGCAGGAACGATCCCCGATTCCTTAGCAGGGATATACAAGGCGCCTTACGACCACACCCACATTGTGACCACGCATTTCGAGGCAGCTCAGGCAAGACGAATGCTACCTTGCATCGACCGGCCCGACCTCAAAGCCGAGTTCAAAGTGGCAGTGAGAATAGACAAGGATCTAGAAGCGATTTCGAACATGCCCATCGAGTCTGTGCGCGCCGACGGGGAAAGGAAGGTGGTTACATTTCAGAAGACTCCGCAAATGTCGACCTATCTCCTGTACCTTGGGGTCGGCAAATTTGAAGCGCTAACAGAAAAACTCGGGCAAACCGAAATTGTTTTGGCAACGACTCCTGGGAAGGCCAGACTGGGCAAATTCGCCCAAGATGAGGCCAAGAAAGCAATCCAGTTCTTCAATTCGTACTACAGCCTACCGTACATGCTTCCAAAGCTCCACCTGATCGCCGTCCCCGAGTTTGCGATGGGAGCGATGGAAAACTGGGGGGCGATCACTTTCCGCGAAGTGCGATTACTTGTCGATTCCAACACTAGCACGAAGACTAGAATGCAAATCTCGCTCGCCATCGCTCACGAGATAGCTCACCAGTGGTTCGGAGACCTGGTCACCATGAAGTGGTGGAACGACATCTGGCTGAACGAGAGCTTTGCAACATTGATGGCGTACAAAGCGGTCCACTCGATCCACCCGAACTGGGAAATTTGGAATAACTTCTTCAACGGAGAACCAAGAGTTGAAACCCTCGCCGGCGCCCTGGGTAGGGACTGTCTGAAGAACACGCACCCCATCGAGGTCAAAGTAAGCTCGCCGGACGAGATCGAGCAAATCTTCGACGCTATCAGCTACGGCAAAGGTGCTCACGTACTCCAAATGATCGAGGCGTACATTGGAGAGGAAGCATTTCGAGAAGGCGTCCGACGCTACCTCTCCGCGCACGCCTACTCCAACGCCACTGGAAATGACCTCTGGTCCGCGCTCGAAGATGCATCTGGCAAGCAAGTGAAGAAAATAATGTCAAGTTGGATACAGCAACCCGGATACCCCGCTGTGACCGCTTCATTGCGTGAGGGAAAGCTGATCCTCCGACAAGAAAGATTTCTCATGTCCGGCGATTCCGAAGGCAACCCGTGGCCGATTCCAATCATAATCGAGGTGAACGGCGAAAGAAAGACCATCCTCATGGAAACGGCGGAGCAGACCATTGAAACAAGAGGCCTAAAGTCTTTGAGAATAAACCCTGACCGCACCGGTTTCTACCCAGTTCGCTATGTTGGCCTCGACGAGTTTCTCTGGCAGAGCAAGCTCTCACCCTTCGACAGGTGGGGGATAGCATTCGACGCATTCTTGTTTCTCCTTTCTGGAAAAATGGCGTTCAAAGAGTACCTCACACTGATCAAGAAGTTCGGTAAAGAAGACGAGCCTCTCCCCGCCGGAGAAGTTTCGGACCAGCTGGCATCATTATATGCTATGATTCCTTCCAAGATCATCGAAATTTCAAAAGAGTTCCATCGGTCGCTGCTGGAATCACTAGAGAAGAAAACTGACCAGAACAGCTTGATACTCCAAGGCAAAGCAGCCGGAAGACTGGCATTAATCGACGAAGGCTACGCGTCCAAGTTGGGCGGTGAATTCAAGAACTACGCGAAAGTGCCGCCGGATATGAAACAAGCCGTAACCTTGGCTTACGCTAGATCGGCGAACGACTTCGACAAACTCGCGGCAGCGTACCGAGGAAGCAGCTCAGACGAAGACAAAGTCAGGTTTCTTACCGCGATGACAGCCTTTGCCAACATCGGACTGGTACAAAGAACGCTAGACTTTGCTTTGAGTGGCGAGGTCAAAAGGCAAGACGTTATCTCGGCGATTTATGCGGCCACCGAGAAGCCCCAAGCTAAGGACGTAGCCTGGACCTGGCTGCAGTCCAACATAGTGAAGCTTCAGGAGCTCTATCGAAGTACTGGAACCCTCTCAGGTGTATTCCTATCCCTAATTCCCATCTTGGGAATCGGCAAAGTTCAGGAGGTTGAGGATTTCTTTGACGAGCACAAGATGCCTGAAGCAGAAATGGGAATCAAAGCTGGCCTTGAAAGATTACGAGCATACGACCGATTCGTCAGAAAAACGGCATGAAAAAGTAGGGAAAACGGGCCACAGACGATGCACCTGGCCCGTGTGGGTTGAAATGGTGCCTATTCGCGAGCGAAATGATGCCTTTTCAGGTTTCGAAATGGCTCCATTTCACTTCTGATCAGCGTCTAGTCTGGATGCTTAACGACAGCCGGACTTTGATTGGTTTGGATTGTGAGCCCGATTCTTGGCATTGCAAGACTGTTTCGACATAAGAGTTCGGGAATGGCGCCGGGAGAGGGATTTGAACCCTCGTGGCCCCAAAGGACCACAGGCTAACGGTTTCCTAATTCCAGGCTTGGGCTTCATTGAATCTGCCCCTTACCAGGCTAGGGAACCCCGGCACCGATTTGTCCAGAATTCCTAACCGCACTTAAAGCCTGTTCGCAGGTCGTGTCAGTGTTTCCACAAAGCGGGGTAAGTACTCCTTTCCATCAGGACTCGCTCGGTCCTTACCGCTGCGCCTTTCTCTTGATCCAAGATCTCCCTCGTGGTCATGAGTGCCTTTCCTATTGCGACCGCTTCGCCTTTGAGGGTGAACATTGCAACTGGTTTGCTTTTCTCTATTGAGGAATCGAGTTTGACGACGCCGGGAACTGCTAACTCAGCTCCATGACAAACTGCGTCGACAGCTGAATCGCGCAGCACAACCTTTGGGAGGGCAGTCAGCGCGATTTCCATCGGTTTGATTATGGCGCGGAGATGTGCGTCGTTGCCGGCCTCGAATTCAGATTGGGCTGCGCTGAGCTCGTGCATAGTCACTATTCCATCATTTTCCGAAAGCGGGCCTGCGCGTGTTCTTCTGAGTTCGCGCATGTGGGCTCCACACGCAAGTACTTCGCCAATGTCTGAACAGAGTTTTCTGATGTAAGTCCCCGCTTGGCATGAGCACGTGAAGAGGACTTGACGGCCGTCGATTTCATGCACTTCTAGTCGGTAGATGTAGCGTTTTCTTGGTTCTCTTTTCACCGAGGCCCTGAGAGGTGGCTTTTGGTAGATCTCGCCTTCGAATTCGCTTAGGACTTTGCGGAGGGTCTGCTCGGGCACGTCCGCATGCACTTGCATAACGCAAACGTACTGCTTTCCCGAGTAGAGAAAGCCTTGCACGACTTTTGTTGCGTCTTCGAGCGCCACTGGAAGTACGCCGGTGACTTTCGGATTACCCCGACATTACTGTCTCTAGGGTTCCACCGTGACCGGCGTGCGACAGCTTCATCATGCGCTTGATCCACGCAACTACTTCGTGGCTTGAGGGCCCTCCAGGTTTGTCGAGATTTATGATTCCGTATTTGATTTGCTGTGAGATCGTTCTGCTCTCAGGTCGACAACCATACCTCGCGTCAGTAGAATCATCATCTACCTTCGTGACGAGTTCCCTTGTAATCGTCCACGGCAACGCAGTCTGCAATCTCTGCTCACCTCGCACTGGCTTGAAGGGGTTTTCCGGCTATTAAGTAGAAGAAGTCGACTTTCTTGAAAAGGGTAAATTCGTCGGGAGCGGCGAGGCCCCGCAAATTCAGAGGGGGCTTCTTGTAATCAGCTTGCGATGGCTTGTTGTGCGGGCAGTGCGTCTTCTTTCATGAATTTCGTTTTCTTCGCTTTGGTTAAGGCCTTTTCGACTTCGTCGTCTGGCGCGCCTTTCTTCAATTCCACCATCTCAGGTGTCGGTTCCAAGTGGTCCACATTGGTTCTTCTTCGCCTAACTCCCGTCACGCCCTTCGGCCCTGTGACTAGGGCGAAGTTCTTGTCGACCATATCTACAACTACGCATTTCTTTCCGGTTTCCCGGCCCAATAGCTTGACGCAGATTCTTCCAACTTCTATGCTTGGCATCTTTTATCACGCGGGTAGTCTGCCGCCTTAGAATTCCGCGCACTAATTAAGTCTAACCGATTTGATGCCCAGGCTTTCCTTCGTTAATTCCGTCCAGAGCCTTCCGGACCGAGTCAATGACGACGTGTTTTGTCTTTTCTTTGGGGTAAAGGCTTGTGTCAATCTTGAGGTCGTATATGGTCAGGTCATCAGTGTTTATCCCATAGTACTCGTTGTATCGGTGTCTCTGAATCGACTCACGGGTCAAGGTTTCCTTACGGGCCACAGCCAATGTTGTTCGATCTCGGTCCGCGATTCGCTTGAACCTCACATTGTCCGGCGCGGTCAGAAGAAGTTTCAGTGTTGCGAGGTCTTTCACCATCCATGCGGCGAGTTGGGCGTCAACGACTACCCCTCCCTGCTTAGCCTCTGTCTTGGTCCTTTCATCGATTATTCTGTCAATGGTTGGGTCTTCGGCTGCTAAGGCGTTGAAGTCTTCGAGGCTCATCTTTTTTTCTTTCGCTAGCTCTCGGAAGAGTTCTCCGGCGCACACGTACCGTAGTTCTAGTGCTTCAGCCAGTGCCCGGGCGTAAGTGGATTTGCCTGTTCCATGGGGGCCACCGACGGTGATCACGGGCCCCGGCAAGGAGAACCCTATCCGACTCTGGCCTGGTGCCGGACTCTTTCCTTAAGGCAATTGGCGCACAGGAAACCGCCGAACGCTCTTGACGGTCGCCTCGACGATTTTGCAACACCGTGTTTTGAACCCGAAGGCACGCCACGTAGTGGTACTCCGCAAGACGTGCAATTGCCGCCACCATGCCTACTCCTCCAGTAGTGCGTTGACGACCTTCCTCCTGGAAAACGGATGGTTTTCCGTTTCATGGTCCGGCTTCGTAGAGAACGCTTTGGCACCTAATTTTCACCCATTCCTATGCCGAAAAGCCTCATCATTGGGAAATTGATCCCGAATGAGGATAGGAAATACCATTGCCAAAAGACCATTTTCATGCCGTCGCCTCCGATCAGCGGCAGCGGGAAGGGCGAATAGGCTACGTAGACTACTCCTCCAGGCACACTCATCACTGCCTGCATGATGTACCAGAGAAGAAGGAATGGAACAAAAGTCACTGCGGTGACTTTGAATTGCTCCATGCTTGCCTTGGCCTGGGCTTTCGTCATGGCTTGCTGCTTCTTCATGAGTTTTGAGACTGTCTGGTTGTCGTTGGCTTTCTTGGCGGCATCTAGTTGTTTTCGCCAAGCCTGAAACTCACGCATGGAAGTCTTCACCATGTCATAGTCCACTAGCAGCTTTGCGGCCGTGGATGAGGTCAATGCGAGTAGCGCGGCGAGTCCAATCGTAAAGAGGGTTGCCTCAGGCGTATGAGGTGGTTGTCCTATGTAGGGGGTTAATGCAATCTTTACCCAGTTAACGAGGTCGTCCCATAGGCTCATTTTTGAATCTCCATTAAGTTGCGTACCGCCTGTAACAGTTCCAGCGCCGCTTGCTTCTGCCTACCTGTATCATTTCTTATAACCTTAACAGGTGCCCCCGTTTCGACTGCTGAGACGGCAGCCGTTGCCCTCGACCACTCCAAATCGAACGCTATTTCCTCCGCCAACGACTGTTCTCTCTTTCTGCCCAAATCACCCCGGCGCCGCGCGGCGATGTGTTCGGGATTTGCCTCGATAAGTACAAACAATTGCGGTTTGATTATGTCGAGGACGTTCTGCGGCAGTCCGGCCCACATTCCCGACGACGTCCGAACGAACATATGGGTATCAATCAATATTGGGCTCGCTCCTCCCCGGTTCATGATCTCGTGCGCCGCAAGGTCTTGAGTTTTCTTCTGGGCTTCGATGGTTTGTTGGCGCATTTCGTCCCTGTGCATATTCTTCCCAAGCTCACGCATTATTTCAGTCATGACGGTTCCGAAGTTCAAAACCGCCAAGTCGAAGTTGTTCTGTCGCGCAAGTTCTTGCAGTTCGTTGAGGACGGTGGTTTTCCCGACGCCGGGGATTCCGGTTACGACCACCGTCTTTACCAGAGCTTACCCACCCAAGAAGCCCTTGGCAGCAGGGTAGAGTTCGGTTATTCGCTCTTGCACGAAAATTTGGTAGTACTGTTCGATTATGCCGACTGTGAGCAGTATTCCTGTTCCGGAGCCAAAGGCTCCAAGAAAATCTGCGGTGCCCGCAATCAGTCCGATTAGTATCCCACCGAGGATCGTGACGGTTGGAATGTATCGCTGAAGCATTTGCCTTATGGGGACTTCTGAGCGCCTGAAGCCTTCAATCTGCATTCCCGAGTCGAGCAATTGCTTGGCGACTGTCCTTGAATCCATGCCGCCGACCTCAACCCATGTGACTGCGAAGAAGACACAACCCATCACGAGCAGTACCAGGTAGATTATGTCTCTGAGCGGGTCCGCCATGGCTAAGGAAAGGCTCCTAGGTGGGACCACATAGTACACTAGCCCGCCGGATGGTTGGTATTGGTTCCCTTGGGTTGTGAACTGGCCTAACAGGTTGAACCAGAAGTTTGAGTTGCTACTGTTGTAGCGCTGCCATAGGATTTGCGAGATGAAGTAGATGTTTCCGAAAAGGGCGGCCGCGAAGATTACGGGTATGTTCGAAACGTAGAAGAGCTTCAGGGGGAACTTTCCGCGAAAGCCACGGTACCTTGCATACGAAACAGGAATCTCGACACGCATTCCGTTGAAGTAGATGATGATTGCGAATACACCGAGGGTGGTTGTGAAGGCAACCATGTCAGGAAGCCCTCCCGTTCTGTAGAAGATGCTCGTAATGGAGCCACTCCTGTTCGCCAAGCCCTGCCCGAAGGCCACCAATGCGCCGAGGTATTTTCCGTCTGACATTGGGCCCATCGGTGCGACTGAATCCCACCAGATAGAGGCGGCGACACCAGCGGCAATGAAGAGGCTGATACCGCTGCCAAGTCCCCAGCCCTTTTGCAAGAGTTCGTCGAGTAAAAGAACCACAATTCCCGCTCCCACAAGTTGGAGCATGATGATCATTTCCGTTGTAACCGCAAGTGTGCCGTAAGTGCCGCCGATTATGTATGCTGAGGCTTCGAAGATCGTCATAACCACTGAGAGTATCTTGCTTGCGCTCGTGAAGAGCGAACGGTCCTCGGGATTAGTCATATCAATGTTAACCATCTTGGACCCTGCCAAAACCTGCAGAATCAACCCGGCCGTGACGATGGGGCCTATACCAAGCTCCATCAGTGTCCCACGGTTTGAAGCGAAAATCACCCTCAACGACCCCAGGGGGTCATTCAGGCCTGCATTCCCAATCCCATAGAGGGGCACTTGGGACATTACGAAGTAAATTATGAGCGCCATCGCGGTCCAGAAGATTTTCTCGTTGAAGCCTACTTTCCGTTCCGGCGATTTAATGTCGGGGAAAAACCTGGCTATGGGTTTGAAGAGCTCTATGAAACGGACCATTCAACTTCACTTGACAGGTTTAGGGAGAACGGCGTCGCCGCCGGCTTCTTTGATTTTCTTAACCGCACTTTCAGAACAATGATCTACTTTCACTTGTACTGCTCGGGAAATTGAGCCAGGCCCAAGAAGCTTCTTGTAACCCATCTGGCTCAAGTCCACTATGACTTTCTGATTCTCCATTTGCGCCTTCTTTGCATCAACCAACTTGTTGACGATGTCAGAGAGCTGCCAAAGGTTCAACGTCTTCAGTGCCGTACCCACATGTCTCTTCTCAGCGACAGACCGGAAGCCCTTCTTGCCAACATAGTGCATGTGGACAAATTCCTTGTTCCTGATTAGTCGAGACCGTTTGTGCCGGTAACGGCCCGTGTTGCCGAACCCTCCGCGCATTCCACTTGCCCTGTGCTGGCCTGAGGTCCCCCAACCATGCGTTCGGGACCCTCTAAGATGCCGACCTTTCCTGAGTCTAGTAGCCATTTGGATTAAGCCCTCAATCGTTTGCCCTGATCAAGCACGCGAACGGGTGAGGTTCAGAAGTGCTCAAAATAAACGTTTTTGTATTACTGGTGTGCTGGTAATATGACTTGGAGAGAGTAACCGAACGTGATTGGCGAGAACTGTTCGCCGTCGAGAACCTTGAACCTAACCTCAACCTTCTACCCATTGCTTGCCACTGCGGCAGCGGGAACTGCGCCGCAGCTAAAAAGTTTCGCTGTACCTGCAGATGCGGCCACAAGAACCACGGAAGCAAATTCAAGGACGGCCTAGCGCGACTTGACGAAATCCAAAGCGAGGCGCAGCAAGTTGACTGAGGCTCTCGCGAAGCTCTCTGCAACCCCAGAGGTCAAATCATGGCTGAACGGCGTAGGAACAGAACTCAAGGAAAGCACCCGCAACCAATACGTCATCTTCCTCACGCGATTCTTCGGGAACGAGGATCCCGCCAGCTTCCTAAAGAGAGCCCAACAGAACCCCCGGGAAACCGCGATAGAAGTCAAAGGAAGACTCGGAGAGATCTACAAGCATTCCATGAACGCCGCCCACTTGACGAAATACGCGCTGCGCAGCTTCCTGGAGTTTCATGAAGTCGACATGCACGTGAACGGGAAGATCAGAGTTCGACGTGTCCGAAGCAAACCTGAACTAACCTGGGAGAACGCGAGCACCATAATCCAGGAAACCGACGAACCCTACCGAAGCCTCTTCAAATTCATGCTCTGGTCCGGTCTCGGTGAGGACGAGGTCTCGGAGATCCAGAACTCCCTTGAGATCCAACGCAAGATCGAGACGCAGCGAAACAACGAGAAACCGTACATCAAAATCGCTCTCTCGCCTAGGAAGTCGACGTTGAACGACTTCTTCACCTTGGTACCTAAGCAGCACGTGCCCGAGTTTCCGATGAAGACCAAGCTCTCCAAGGACCGGGGAGGCACACTGATCGATGCCCACGACTTACAGAATGTTTGGAGGAGAGCAGCGAAGAAAGTGAAACTGTGGCAGGTCGGCCTAGGGCCACATCAACTGAGGTCCAGCTTCAAAAGTCAATGCGGCAAATCCGAAGTGGCCTATGCGGTCAGCGAGTTCTGCATGGGCCACGGCACCGACCGGTACGGTTACAGCAGAGAAACCCTGGACGAGCGATACATGGCCAGGGAACTTGGGAAACTGTGGAAGCCAACAATCCCCACAAAGGAAGAGGTCGAGGAACTCCGAGATAAACTAACCCGCCTTGAGGAGAAGGAAGAGGCCCGGAAGAAACCGGACAGCTACATGGACAGGCTGTTTGAGGATCCGGAGGTTCTCGCTGTAATCAAGCGGAAGATGAAGCAGCTCCAGAAGACCTAGCAGGGTGTACCCCACATCAAGTCAATATTGTTTGCCTAGGCGTTATGGTGACTTACGCTTGGCTTGTCGGTCGGAGATGCCCCTAACACGCACGCCTCTGTTGGGACGTTGAGCTTTCACAAACTCTAGCGTCAAACTTCTGTTATCTTCACTCAGCGGTTCCAGTCGCACGTTACCCCTAGATTTCCAGACGCCACGGGCAAACTCCATAATGTAGGAGTCGTCGACATTCCTGAGAAAGCGATCAGCCTCACCATGAGCCTTGGAGATGTCAGGTGCCTCAATCATCGCTTGCAGCAATGCCAGATAACGGTGGGTCAGCGATGTAACGGCGACGAGTAAGTAGGGGTAGAGATTCCGCTGGCGTAGTTGCCTTGAGTCGTCCTGTAGCGCCCACACCTTTGACACAGAGTAGAGGTTCCCTTGCTGATTGACTGCTCCTATGGCACGGAGGCCATTGAGGTGTCGCGAGAACGTGTCCCTGCTGATTCCAATCTTGTGTTCGGCTTCCTTCAGTGAGTCCTCGAAGGTGATTCCTGTTATGTGAGATCGAATAATCCCCCATATCACGGAGTCAATGTTTCGCTCAAAGTCTTTCCCTCGTCTCCCCATAAGTATCTGACCTAGTCATATTGAAAGGCCTCTGGCTAATATAGGGGTTACGACGCCCACATCAATCATGTCGAAGACCACCACGACGATTCAAGTGTCAAAGCATCTCCGAGACGACCTAGCAAAACTCGGATCGAAAGATGACACGTTCGAAACCATTCTCCGGAGACTTGTCAACGGTTGAGTAGTCAAGACGTTGTGTCTCGTTTACCGCGTTGGGCTCAGCTCGTCTTACAATGGTCGGAGAACCCAGAATCTTCCAGGTCATAGGACTCTAACGAGTCACGACGGTTGCCTTCGCAGCCGGTACGAAGGCGGCCCACGATGTTCCGGCAGTGAAAAAGTGAGAAAGAAAAATGGAAAAGGAAACTAGCGGGGTCAAGCTGGAGACGGGCATACCACAGCCGGGCTTCAAGGCCACCTCTCGTAAAGCCGGTTGGACTTCACCAGACCAGCCGTATTGGTTAGTCCTCATGTGCGAGCATTGTGACCTGCGATTCCACTTCCAGCTCGGCGACCTGCCATGACCATGTTCGGTGAGGCACCCCGGAAACGTGACACACGCGAAAAGCTCCTGGGCCTCGAAGAAGCGGTTCGGCAACAGCTGACGAAGGCCAATCATACGTGTTGAGCTCTAACTACTGGAAGGTTGAATACAGAATCTCATATGTCCACGTGAAGCCGGGACAGACCATCAATCTCGACATCACCTTCACCGCAAAAGTTATGATCTATGATCTGAAACTTGAGGTGCTCTCCAATCCCGTCAACTTGGTCACTGACAATGTATTGAGATTCAACGAAATTGCACCTGTTCTGCCACAGCCATACACATTTCATGTGAAGATTCCTGATGCCGCGGTACCAGGGACGAGTTACAAGCTCGACCTGCTTATTCAAGGCTACAGCGACGCTCCATGGTTAAACATTAGACTGGATGGTTGGTCTTGTCGAGGATTCTTCTGTTCGGGGGAGAGCCCACAATACACTCAAGATACCACAAAGCTCCAAGCAAATTCAATTGTGCTCACAGTGACTTAGAGAACACGGGAGACATGGTCTCGACTATTCGATGTGTGTCTCCAGAGACTTCCTTAGTTACGGGCAACTTCGTGTCGTGGAGAACCGATGAGAAAGAGAAGAGTACGGGGTCGGCGGCTGATGCTGGCGTCTGATTGTGACTAAAAGTTGTATCAAGCATGTCAGCTAGTGGGACTTTGCTCGGATTGTCTGTATTTGTAGTCTGTAGTGTATTGCCGGATTCTAGGAGTAAGAAGGGTTGGCGGGGTGTCGGCGATGGCGATGTCTAGATCGAGGCGAGAGTTGAGTGTCTCATATAATACCCTGTGGCTGGTAGGTACAAACTCCCCTGGTGATAGTGCGATTGGCAAGTCAAACCGCTGGGCGAGTTGGCCGGCTGTTTCGGTTGTGAACCTCGTAACGACAGCCGGTCGTAAATCTAGCTTCCACCGGGCAGTTGCCCTACGGGTAGTCTGCAGTACTGAGTTTACGTCTGGTTCGCCTAATGGATAGCGCCTGTTCTTGACTTCGATGTATTGGTAATACTTCCCACTCGGATGTTTGCAGAAAACATCTATGTCATGTTTAGCTATGCCGAGGTCTTCATTTCCGTGTTTTTCCTTGCGGATCTCGATTTCTGTGTATCCGAGGTTCGAGCATGCCGTGGCAACTAGTTGTTCGCCATGTTGGCCGATGATGTCGGAGAGGTTGTAATGTTGTTCAAGAAGTAGTGTTTTCTCCTCGATGATTTGATCAATTGTGTCTTTGGGATGGTCCGGGCTATAGATGAAGGAGACCCTTGTTTGCTTGGCATCGTTCGCCCGCAATGTCCGTGATTCGACTCTTCCCTCGGCCTGTAGCGCGTAGGATGCAAATTTCACGACACGTGAGGGGATGCCCAATTCGTGATAGGCTCGATTGAACAATTCGGGGTAATGGCATGCGATTTCCCGTTGGATTATGGCAAGGATGCGGGAGGTCTGGTCGGTCGTGGCCAAGGGATCTGACTTGTAGGCGAGATGGGAAAGGCGTTGCTGTTAAGCATTTGGTGTGAATTTATGGCGCTAGAGGCGTGCACGTCTGGAAAAGGGTTGATTTCTAGGTTGCCGGCGGGTAGCCGGCTGTTGTGCAAATATACGATGGAGTACCGCGGCGTTAGACTTGTCTGGAGCCCGTTTGTTGGTCAGCCAGTTTCCGCATGTAATGCGCCTGTGATGTCTGTCGAAAATCGCCTTGGGTCGGCTCAAAATGAGCTGATTGGAACGGTTTAGGGCACACAAGTAAACTTAAAATAAACGTTTCCAGCATCCGCGGTCTACGGTGTTAGCACGACTTTGCCGCAATTTCCTGAACCGACTAGTTTCATCGCTTCTTCAAGTTGGTTCAGGGGCATTCGATGTGTTATGAGAGGTTTGAGGTTCAACTTTCCAGATTTCAATATAGCCTCAAGCCTGTACCAAGTCTTGAACATCTCACGTCCAACAATGCCTTGGACATGGGCTTCTTTGAAGATGAAGTCGTCCGCGATGTTCAATTGAACATCTCTAGATGGAATCCCGAATAGAATTACTGTCCCACCATTCCTGACCGCACGAAAGGCTTCCCTAATGGCGGTCTCGTTTCCAGACATCTCCAACACCACACCAGACCCACGGCCCTCAGTATTTTTGTGAATCTCGGCTACCGGATCAGTATTCTTCGAGTTTATCGTCTTCGACGCGCCCATTTTCGCTGCTAGGTTTAGGCGATAGTCATTGATGTCAACCGCGGTCACCGAAAGCGCTCCTGAGATGCTCGCTAGGGCCACAGCGGAAAGGCCGACTGGGCCGCATCCAAAGATTACGACATCGTTGCCCGCGATGTCCGCTGCGAATGCGGCGTGAACTGCATTGCCGAGCGGCTCAAGAGCTGAGGCGGTTTCCAGCGGGACCTCTTTTGGAACTGGCCATACATTGTTGGCGGGTACTTTCACATAGTCCGCGAAACAACCATCCACATCGACGCCGAGAATGGCGACTTTCTCACAAATGTGAGAATTTCCGGTTCGGCATTGGTAGCAAGTTCCGCATCCGATATGGCTCTCTGCCACAACGATGTCCCCCACTTTGCAGGAGCCGACTGCCGGCGCGACTTCCACCACTTCTCCCGCAAACTCGTGACCTATTATTCTAGGAGGTTTGATGCGCGCTTGTGCCCATTCATCCCATTTGTAAATGTGATAATCGGTCCCGCAGACAGAAGTCACCTTCACTTTTACGAGAACATCGTGCCCGCTGATTTTGGGTCGTTCCGCGTCGATCAATTGCAGCCCCGGTTCGGGGCGCAACTTTGCAAATGCTTTCACAATCGGCTCGGCGCGAGTATCAAGCGTGACGCCTTTATGTTTTGCGAGAGGTACCCAGAAGCAAAACTATTATGCACACCGTCTTGGAGTCACCGCTTGGTCTGGATTATTGACCGCTCATACTACCAAGAGAGACCCGCGTTCATTTCTCCGCGAAGAATACGACCGGTTGGCAGCCCAGGACCTTGATTGGCGTATCCGTGTTCTGGCCAGCAACAGTGGCCCTTGGACTGTGGTTTCTGAAAAGAAGGTCATGATGCTATGCTCGAACAATTACCTGAACCTTACGAATCATCCTAAGGTGAAGAAGGCCGCCTTAGAAGCCATTGAGAAGTATGGCGCAGGGTCAGGTTCAGTTCGCCCAATAGCGGGAACAATGAGCGCACACGTTGAGCTAGAGGAGGCCTTGGCTAGGTACAAGCGTACTGAAGCTGCATTGGCCTACTCAACCGGGTTCGCGACCAACGCAGGCCTCATCCCGCAACTCGCTAGTGAAGGTGACCTAATCATTAGTGACGAACTCAACCACGGCAGCATCATTGACGGAGTCCGCCTCAGCAGGGCAGAGCGCGCGGTCTACAAACATTGTAACCCTGATGACCTCAAGCACGTGCTCGACGAGGCAGAGCAGAAGAGCTACAAACACATTCTCATCGTCACAGACGGCGTCTTCAGCATGGACGGAGATATCGCCCCAGCAGACAGGATCGTTGAACTTGCCGAGCAGCACGGAGCTATGACGTACATTGACGATGCCCACGGAGATGGCGTACTGGGCGAGGCGGGCCGAGGAATAACATCACACCACCACATCGATGGCAGAGTTGATGTTGAGATGGGGACATTTTCGAAGGCGTTTGGAGTTGTGGGCGGGTACATCGCGGGGAGCCGAGACCTGGTGAATTTTGCACTCAACAAATCGAGAACTTGGCTTCTGAGCGGATCTCACCCTGCCAGTGTTGTTGCATCTTGCAAGGCAAGCCTCGACGTCATTCAAGATGAGCCAATTCATCTTCAAAAGCTTTGGGAAAACACTCGATACTTCAAAGAGGGACTCAGGGGCTTGGGCTTTAACATCGGGAACAGTGAGACACCAATAACACCTGTAATTGTGGGTGAGAGCTCGACGGCGCGGAAGATGAGTGAGATGCTCTTCGGCGAGAATGTTTTTGCGCTGCCCATAGTTTTCCCAATGGTCGCACGTGATAAGGCCAGAATCAGAACCATAATGAACGCTGGTCACACAAAGAAGGACCTGGACTTCGCCTTGAAAGCGTTTGAGAAAGTTGGAAAGTCCCTCAAAGCAATCTAGGGCCCCCCCTGGGGGGTCGGCCTAGGCTCGGATGAAAAGGGAAACTTAGTGCTACGCGACCCAGTCTTTTGGCGTGACGACACGGTAGGTGTTGCGCAGCGCTTCATAGACCGCGAGAGCCATCGAGCCAAGTGTGCTGGTTGACCCGAAGCTTCTGGTCCAGCAGTCCTTCACACCAGCAAGTGTCAGAATCGTTTTGGGTGTTTCGCCGCCAACTAGCCCTAAGCCTCTGGGGCCTGGGATTATCTCGATTGCAACGCTGCCAGTCTTTCCTCTCACCTTGAATGGTAGTGAGTGGGGTTGGCCGCAGCCGCATTCCCAACTTCCGCAACCGCGGCGAATCGGTACGACGTTCAGTTTGGCTGCAATGGTGGCTTTGTCTATTGCGCTCCTTACCTGCTTTGCTTTGCCGCCTCCAACACCGAGGAAACCTGTCCCGTTTCCGACAGCCACAGTCGCCTTGAACCGTGATTTTTCTCCAGCATCAGTTTGTTTCTGAACGAAACCGATTCCGAGAACTTCCTGCTTCAAGCCGGGGAGAAGTACGTCGATTATTTCCGGTTCCTTGATTTTCAATCCTTGTGTGAAAATGTCTTCAAGCGAGACGATTTGTCCGCTCTGGACCATTCGGCCGACTTTGGTTTTGGGAATCCAGCCTGCTTCCTGTCTTTGAGTTTGAGCTGTTTGCATTTCAACGTCTCCTTGCGAGTTTGCGGGCTTCTATGTATTCGTCTAGGTGTGCGGCGCTCCTGAAGGAACCGCCTTTCGCCATCATGGTCAGCTTGCGGTAATTCTGCGTATCGATGAACCGCTTATCGCGCAACGCCCTCAGCCTTCTACGTATGGAACGGATGCGTATCACCCATCTCTTTTTCCGGTGTTTAGCGGCTCCCTTTATGCTGCCCGGGCCTTTATGTCGCCCAGCCAGAAGCTCCTGATGCCTAGTTCGTTTGCGGCCCCGGCTGATTCCTTGCTTTGGAATCTTTCTGATGCTGCCCTCATGGATGAGTTTGCGGATCTCTTCACGTGTTATCGCGGATGAAACCCTATCAGTGTCTTCGGGGTCAACCCAGACTCTGGTGAGTCCGACCTTGAGCAGGTCGGCGGCAAGTCGCTTTTGGCTCACAGTGCTCATTTCTTACTCTTCCTACTATTGCTCTTCTTCTTCGTCGTCCTTTTCTTCTTTGGCTTCTCTTTGGGTCGTGTGGCCGGTTCGGTTGAAGGCTCTTCTTTTGTTTCAGCAGGTTCGGCCTCGGATGGTTCCGCTGCCACCTCGGGAACGGCGGCTGGCTGCCTCTTGAGTCCGGGATTCAAGATTCTGATTTTCTTCTTCTTTGCCTCGTTGATGATTTGGACTCGCTTGTTCTCTCCTACGGTATGCGCGATTCTTGCAACGTGGGTTTTGGGGTCGATTCCTTCCAAATCTTGAACGCGCCAAACCATCACTTCCCTCAGGCCTGAGGGGTGCATTCCCCTTGTCGCCCTGGGGTGTGAGTACCCTATCTTTACAACCGCTGGCCAACCTTTTTTGCTTCTTCTGACCCGGCTTGTCTTTCCATGCGGCGCGCGCCAGGATTCCTTTACCCGCTTGTACCGCCAGCTCTCCTCGCGACGGAATTTTGGTCGAGGATAGTCTTGTGACATTCTACATTCCCTCAGATTTCTCGAAGATGTAAATTCCGTCTAAGAAGACCCGCTGGTCCTTGTCTTTGATCCTTGTAGCAGTTTGAATGTTCGCGGCGGTTTGGCTTACGTCGCCTAGGCTGTTTCCTTGGACGTGTAATTCGTCGCTGACTACTTTGACCTTTGCAGAGCCAACGATTCTAACAGTGCGGGGTGTTTTCTCGCCGGTGAAATTCTCTATTGTGAGTTTCTTCTCTTTTTCCTGAACCTTGACGGTCACAGGGAAATGGGCGTAAACGATCTTGAGCTTGTAGGTATACCCTTTCGCTACTCCTCGTATCATGTTGCGGACGTGAGCTAGGGCTGTGCCAACTAGTGCGACCTCTCGTTTTCGAGCCCAAGGTGAGTAGACGCGCAGCGAACCACTTTCCAAAGTGAATTGTACGGGAAGATGCGAGAAATCCTCTTCCAGAGTACCTTTGGGGCCGGTTGCTTTGATTTTTCTACCGTCAATGGTCAGCTGCACACCCTCTGGGACAGTGAGGCTTCTTTGGGCTAATTCAACGAGAACCATTTCTTGCACTCTACATGTATTTCTTGAATCCCAAGGCGGGGGCGAGTTCACGGAAACATTGGCGGCATAGGTACAAGTCGTACTTGCGGATCACTGGCCCATATTGGCCGCATCGTCTGCAAGGCCTGCTGCCCTTGCCGTATTTTCTCACTTTTTTCGGTTTCAGTTTGGCCAAGTGATTATGCCTCTCTGATCTGGACTCCGAATTTCTTTGCGATGAATTTTACTGCGTCTTCTCGGGATATTCGGTGTGACTTTCCGATTGAGGCCGGTCTTATCCTTCTTCTTTTGATTCTGTAGCCGGGCCGTTCTAGGGTCCCGATGACGTCCATTCCGAAAATTCCGAGTTCAGGGATGTACTTTGCGCCGGGGATTTCGATGTGTTCCTTGATGCCAAATGCGAAGTTACCGTTGTCGTCAAAGCTTGAGGCTTTGAGGGTGTTGCTGACTGCTTCTAGGCTTCTTTTCAGGAATGCTGATGCTTTCTCGCCCCTGAGCGTTGTCAAACACGCTATGGGTTCGCCCTCTGTGATCCCGAAGTCTTTCACGGTCTGCTTTGCCTGTCGAGTGCAGGGCTTTTGCCCAGTGATTTCGCCAACTACCTTTATCGCTTTTTCGAGCTGGTCGCCGGATTTTCCGACACCTATGTGAACCGTGACCTTTGCCAGTTTGATCACCCGCATAGGGTGCTCAGGTTTAGTTTCAATGACGGTTTCCATTGCTCACTATGCAGCCTCCAATTTGATGGCGGGTTTGTCGGTTCCCACAACAAAGGTGTAGTCCACCACCGTGTCGAACTTGGTGCCGGATGTATCCTCTATTGTGACCATGGCGGGTCTTGTGGCAGTTCCTCGCTGCATGTCCACAATCTTGCCGCTCTTTCCCAAGTTTCGCCCCGCAATGACTAGTGCAAAATTCCCTTTCTCGAACTTCATTTGGCCTAACACACGTTGTGTTGGTACGCTGACTCTGAGGGTGTCGTTTGTGGAGTAATCGGCGGGGTCTCCTTCTTTGGCTTCGGCACTGATGTTTCGGCCGTCATGTGTCCCAAATTGCGTATGTCCACCGCGCGAAGTAGTTTTTCGAAGGACCTTGCAGAGTTTGAACTTGGCCTCGTCCTTTGGAATCTTGATCAGAGACAGACCTTGTCGTTCAACTGGCAAAACTCGGTATGCGACGTTGGCGTCCACAAATTCCACCACGTCCATGAGGCCAACGGGAAGATTTCGCTCAATCCTAGGTCGGCCGTCGACCTTGACTTTGCCCTTCGAGAGTATGCTAGTAACCTCTCTTCTTGTCTTTGCAAGTTTCAAGTTGTCTCGGACAATCAGTTCGAGTGGTAGGCACAGCGATGATTTGTGGCCGCCAGGAGTGGGCTTTGGAGCCCATGTGTATTCCTTACGGTGAATTGGCCAATACCATGGGGAAGCCAAACGTTTGAGGTGGCCTTGCCCACCTTTATTCGCCAACCTTATGCCTCCTTGGCCTCGCGCTTACTGCCGGCGAGTCTTATTGACTCAGCGCGCCACTTGTCTTCCAAGTTCAGTTTTGTTATCATGACCTTCGATGAGTGGACTGATACGTTGGTCGAAGTGCCAGCGACCTTTTCCCTCTGAACGCCCTCGACGAATAGGCGCCGACTACCAGTATCCACTTCAGTTACCTTGCCCTCGATGCCAGCAAAGTCTCCGCGCACAATTTTCACAGTATCGCCTTTTCGGACTGGGTATGCGCGTCTTCCTTGACTTGTACTCAGGGCTTCAGAGAGAGGCGCACTCATGAGCCTATGCACTTTATGCGCCGGGGCCTGGTAGAAGAGTTTCCGTTGCTTCGAGGGCTTGCTCGGGTTTAGGGACATCAATTTCCACTTCAAATAATTATGCTCGCTAAGTTTGCGACCCTCGGCCAGCGTTCAGCAGCCTCTTTGGCCACGGGGCCGCGAATCTCGGTGCCCTTCAGCTCACCCTCAGGCGTCATTATGACTGCCGCGTTGTCGTGAAACGACAGACGTGTCCCGTCCGGACGCCTGAACAGTCTAACCTGGCGAACCACCACAGCGGGGAACATCTGGCGGCGCAGTTCCGGAGTTCCCTTAGAAACCGAAATCATTATCATGTCGCCTACGCAGGCGGATGGGACACGCCTTAGCCTGGAGTGGTAACCGAATACCTGTATAACCTTCAGTTCCTTGGCCCCAGTATTGTCTGCACATTTAATACGGCTTCCATTCGGAAGTCCGCGTGCAATGCGCGGCCTGTATTCTATCATTCCTTTGGCGCTGACCGCACGACTTTTCGGGGCTGGCATTTTACTCTCACGTAAGGCGCTGCTGAATGGGGCGGCAATAAATTAAGGTTGCTGGGCGCACTAATCGGCTGTCTAGGTCTGCCCGGATAATTTTTCGACCACTACGAACGCGACTTCTTTGCTTATTGGCCTGCATTCTGCGACTTTGACCCGATCTCCTTCGCGCACTTCCAAGCAGGGTGGGCTGTGTGCCATGATTCTGCTGCGTCTCTTTTCGTATCGAGTGTACTTTCTGACATAATGCAGGTAGTCTCGTTCAACCGTAACAGTCTTCGTCATTTTGGCGCTTACGACCTTTCCGTCGAGGAACTTCCTTCGCACTGACAACCTTCCGTGGAAGGGGCAGTTGCGGTCGTCGCACGACTTCTTAGGCGCCTTTGCTCCTAATCCTAGGTCTGACATGTTACCAACGCTTCACTCTGATTTTCAACCTGTTTTCGGGACGCGCCACAAGACGTGCGCCGTCTACCTCCACGATCGTCCTGTCTGGAAGCCTGAACCTGAAAGTGGAGATGCCCTTCGGGACCATCATCTGTTTGTCTCCGCTGGCTATCGTGAGCATGTTTTTGGTTTCATCAACGACCGTGCCGCGTACACCCTTCATGAATGGATCTTTTGAACCAGCAACAATAACGTTCAGGCCAATCAGCTCGTGCCTGAGTATGTTGTGTGGCGTAATAGCGATCAAGCTTTGGCTACCTCGGCCCGGGGTTTCTCATGCATTATTGTGTTTATGCGAGCGATTGTTCTCCTGAGTTCGCGGATTCGGCCGACATTTTCAACATTACCCCCAGCTTTCACATTCGTCCTGAGCTTTCTCAGCTCGGTTCGCATCTCAGCTACCTTCTTGTCCCTTTCTTCGGGTAGTTGTTGTCTAATCTCACGCTTTCTTAATATCGGCAACTTCAGCAACCTCCTGAACTACGCCTGTTTCAGCAACGATTTCCTCGATGACCGGTTTTGGTATTGCGGGCACTTCGCTCAATTCTCTGATGACGGGTCTGTCCGGTAATTTGACGTTTGGGGGCAGCAGTTTGACGCTGATTCCGAAGAGCCCTTGCTTCAGCTGAGTGTCCACAACGGCAGTCCGCACTATCTTCTCAATACACTCTCCCACCGCTGGAAGGTATCCGGCCTTGTACTTCTCGTACCTTGCCCGGTCGGTTGTAAGTTTTCCTCGAATCACGATCTCTACGCCCAAGGCGCCAGCTTCTACTGTCCGTTGAAGCGCCCAGTAAGCCGCGCGCCTGAAATGAATCCCTCTCTGGAGGGCCATAGCGATCTGTGAAGCAACAACCTTCGGGTCCAGCTCAGGAACTTCGATCGTGGCAACAGAAATCTGAGGGTTCTCGACTACAAACTGTTCTTCCAAGATCTTCGTCAGGTCCCGGATGCTTTGCCCGCGTCGGCCAATGACAAGTCCAGGCTTGGCCGCGTATATGACGACGCGCGTTCCGAGCGGTGTCTTCGTCATCTCAACTTTGCTGTATCCAGCGCGCTTGAGCTCGATGGAGAGGTATTCGTCGATCTCAGCCTTACGGGCGTTTTCCTTAACGAAGTATTTGTGGATTGGCAACTTAATCTGCGACCTCGTAACCCATGAGCTCTACGTGGACGAGCGTATTATGAGCCGGGGTCGCTTTTCCGAAGGCTCTTGAAACAATACGCTGCGTCTTCATCCCTCTTTGCATAGCAGCATGAACAATTCTCAGGCGATCAACATCCAAACCCTTGTACTCGGCATTAGCCTCCAGCTCTTCTAGAAGAAACAGGAAGTGTTTGGCCGCTTTGACTGGGTATCGGCCTGCGTACCAACCCTCGTCGAGGCTTTTGTGTCCGACCTTCTTCTTGTACCGCCTGAAGGCGATCGCTCGCTTCTTCTTTGCAACCGCTTCCAAAAGTTCCTTGGCCGAATCCAGTCGCATCCCTCTGAGCTTACGGCATATTTCAGTAGCCGACTTTGGGGAGATCTTCAACTCTCTACCAGAACACTTCACAGCCCGGTCTGGGTCGTATTCCCGGACTGAGTATCCCCAAACAGGCATTGCTTTTCCACCGTAGGGCCGTGCATCTGCGCGGTAACCCTAAAAAACGTTGTTTAGCCCGCAAAGTCACCTGCTCGAGCAAGTTCTATTTAGCCATCTGTCATTTTCCTGATTTTGATTGAATTGGAACCTGGCGCAGGGCCGACGAGAGAAAGTCAGATTCATGGAACGACGCTGAGGGTTTACTGGTTCATTCTCAAAGCCGCGAGACCCGTTGGGGTACGTGAAACCCAGCGGGCACTTTCAATGTCCAGTCCCAGCACCGCACTCTACCACCTCGAGAAACTGCGAGAACTCGGCGTCACCGACAAAGACACGCTTGGGCAATATCTCTTGAAGGAACAGGTGCAGGTGGGCACATTGAAGATGTTCTTCAAGATAGGTCACCTTATGCTTCCACGTTACCTCTTCTATGCGGCCCTCTTCACAACTGCCGTCGTCGTGTACGCCGCGCAAGGGGTTCTTGAGGCTGGCCGCCTGGAGCCAGCTGGAGTGATATTCGGAACCCTCGGTGCTGCCGTATCTTGGTACGAGTGTGTGAGAATGTGGAAAGAACGAGTTGTGTGAGTCGGCTTGTGCGTTCCAAAATGTAGACTTAACACATCTGAAAGAGTGATGCTCGTTGGCACTGATTATGAATAAGGTATGGTTAGCGGTTCTACTGGGTGCCATTGTAGGATTGGGGGCGGGCATGGTACCCGTAGCCCAGCTCACGGCACCGTCTAGGACTCAACCTCAGCTCCAAATGCTGAGACAAAATGGCAATCAGCCCCCTCCAAGGCCAGCGAGTTCAACCGACCTAGACGCAATTGTTCTCGCATTACTAGTCGGGATAGTCGTGGCTGCGCCATTATACGTAATGGCCCGGCGCCGCGAGAAGTAGCAGCGAACCTACTTCAAGGGAACGTACATTGAGCTTCTAGACGCACCGATACCAGGTGTTCCGTGAAGTACCTTCTTGTTGGTGATAACGAATTCTCCGAGGTAGTGGCCGACCATTGCTGGTTGGATATCAACCGATGTAAACTCTTTGCCGCTGTGAATCATCAGCGATAGGCCAACCATTTCCGGTATGATGACCATGTCTCTGCAGTGGGTCTTGATGGGTTTCGCGTCTTTCAACTTACTACGACGGGAGTTCCGGATAAGCTCCATCAAGACTCTTTCATCTGTCGTCAGGCCCCTGGTCAATGACCTTCTCTGCCTCGCCGGGAGGATCTTGATGAACTCGTCCATGGACATCTGTTGCAGTTCTTCCATCGTGTGTCCCCTGTATGAGAATACGCGAGGCATGGGCTAACACTCGAAGCTTTGGTTTGGTCTTGCTATAATTAATGTTGCCGATTCCATCCGCCTGCAGGCCTCGGGCTTACAGGAGACCGAGTCTTACAGCAAGGTCTGAGGCTTTGAAGTCGGGTGTGAGTTTAACGAAGGCTTTCTTGTCGCCTTCGGCGGTTATCAGAGTTCTTACCGCCTCCACCCTGACCTCGTAAAGCTCCTGAATCGCACGTTTGATATCGTGCTTATCTGACCGAAGATCGACGATGAATGTGATCTTGTTCTCCGTTTCTAGTAGAGTGACGGCGTCTTCTGAAAGCAACGGATACTTCACTACTTCCATCGGGGTGAGTTTGGTCATGCTGCACTACCCTCTAGGCGACCACTAATTCCTTTGAGGGCTGACTCGCTCCATATGGTCAAGCGCCCCGGATGCGTGCCCGGCGCCAAATCATTCACATTTAGGCTGGCGACATCGGCAACATTGATGCCGGAGAAGTTTCTGAACGCTCTCTCAGCACCCTGCTTCTTCTGAACCACGAACAGCGCGCTAACACGATGCTTGTATGTGCGGCCTCGAACACTACCCCTTCCTGCACGTACCTTTCTATCGCCGGCGCGCTCCACGTCTTCCCAGACTCCTAAGTTCCTTAGTAGCTTCTCCGCGTCAGAACTTGTTGTGATCCGTTCAAGGTCGTCAGCAACCACTAACGGCAATTCACGATCCCCACTTAACCGGTGACCACGGGCTTTGACAAGTTCCTTAGATGAAGTTGCGGCCAGTGCCGAAATCAGCGCCCGTTTCAGTTCTTTGCGGTTAATCTTCTTGCGCGGGTCCTTACTCGAGACAGGTGGCCAAGTTTGCCTTCCCTTCACGGTGCCCCCCGCGAAACCAGCCATGTTACCACGAGGATACCTCTCACCCTTGACCCTCGGAATACGGGACATGCCATGACCCACGCCTATTGATTGAGCAGTTGTTCGTTTGCCCGCCATTGGATCACGGCCCTGCGGCTGGAACATGTGGCTTTGAATGGCCAAAACTGCCCGCTTGATTAGATCAGGCCGAACTGGTGTCTCGAAGAACGGGGGAACAGCGACTTTGCCAACAGCTTTTCCTTCAGCGTCGTAGACTTCAACGGTCTTAACCAATCTTCACACCAGTCTTGAGACAGTGATCGTTCTCTGAATTTTCGGCATCTAACTCGACGCCCCTAATATATGCTTAGCGAGCTGAGCCGGTTTCTGGTTGAAATCCAGGCACTATCGAATGCCTGCCGGGTCTGTGTCAGTTGCCGTTCAGCCTGGATGATGTCTGGCGAGGTTGAGCAAACTCAGGGAGGCCAGCATCGCTTCCTCGGTGCGGAGGGTGTTAACATTCTGGCCTGGGACGGTATTGATGAAGTAGTCGAAAACGTCCTTCGGTGTTGTACCTTCATCCTTCAGAATGTCTAGGAGCCCCCTCTTTGGAGACCCGAACGCCACGATGACAGAACTCGCAGTACTCAGCGAATGTGCGAGGCTGGTCCAGAGGTCTGTAATCGACACCCCGTACCGCGATGTACCAATCCTGAGGTCAACCTGGCTTTCCTTGACCAGCCGCCCCAAGCCTAGTCGAGAGCCCTTGACTCTATAGCCCCAATTGTTGGGTTTCTCAGATTCTGGCACAATTTCTCCGATGAGTGTTTTCCCAAGGTTGGTGATTCGGACTGTTGCTCTGGAGCCGATGGGAAGCGTTCCGGAGCAGTTGAGCGTGCGCCCGAGCCCAACATCCACTTCAAGCCCGCTCTTGCGCTCGCCCACCACGACTCCGTCTCTCAGGTCCCCAACGTTGCATTTCCCAATGTCTGATGTCACGTTGTGGTTTGACGATTGAAGGGGAGGCAATATGCCAGTGAACTTGAGTGAGGGATGCAATCCGAACAGCCTCTTCCGTAAGTATTGCGGGGTTTCAACGAAATCCAATATTCGCTGACAGAAATCCAATTCTTGTCTTTGATTGCGCTGGGGATCATCTGGGTACAGTATTATTTCTGAGACACCGAAAATGGCGCAGGTTCGTGCGATGGCTCCCAGCTTTGCAGTCTTCTCTCTCAAATGCGGCGTATCTGAGACGAGGGAGGCGGGAACCGCAACCCTCAGCCCAGCCGTCCTTGGGATCAAAGTGTCAGAGCCACAAATCGTCCAATTACAGGCCGGAAGATGAATCTTATTGCGCTAATCCGCATTCTCTTGTTACCATGATACTTGATGACGCTGGGGCCCTGCGGACCATTGACCGCTCAGGTATGCTTGCGATCATGGAGAGGACAGCGGAACGATTCTCCATCCCGCCTGACGCGGCTTCTACATTTCCTATGAAACTCGAACCCCCGCGCAACGTGGTCTTCGGAGGCGTAGGAGGATCCGGAATCGCCGGTGACATACTAACTGACTTTTCAAGAGACACAGTCCAGGTTCCTGTTTCAATTTGCAGGGCAATCAAACTTCCGAATTTCGTGGGGAAACGAACGTTGTTCGTAGCCATCAGCTACTCCGGGGAAACTCAAGAAACTTTGGGCTTGCTGGACGAAGCTAAGCATCGGGGAGCGGCGTGTGCGGTGATAAGCTCAGGCGGCAAGCTTCTAGCTGAAGCAGAGGAAGATGGCTTGCCGCACCTGAAGGTTCCGGCTGGGCTGCTTCCGAGAGTGGCACTGCCCGAGCTATTGGCCGCCGCGGTTTATGTCATGGGAGCGGCCGGAATCGTCGAAGATTATGGCGCGCTCCTCTCTAAGGGAGCACAGGCCCTCAAGAAGGAATTCCTAGAAATCAAGCCAACTGTCCCAGCGGATCGAAATCCGGCCAAGAAAATGGCTCAAGCTCTTGTGGACAAGGTTCCATTGCTGATAGGGAACGAGGAGAACGGTAGTGTGTTGCGGCGCTTCAAGAACGAACTCAACGAGAACAGCAAAATGCCAGCATTCTACTACACAGTACCAGAAGCGTACCACGATGACATCGAAGGACTGAAGAGTCTGGTCCAACTCACGAGCGTTCAGCCGATCCTCCTGAGAAATAATGACGAGGTTGAAGGACAGAGACGGACGCGAGAAAGGCTCACCGCTCTTCTCCATGAGCTTAGCTTTCCTGAGATCGTTGAGTTTTGGGGAACGGGGGAGGACAAGTTGAGCCAGCTGCTTACCGCGATTCTTTTCGGGGACTACGTGTCGGTATACCTGGCCGCGGTCAGAGGAGTGGACCCGTCCCAGCTAATGCTGATACCGAAATTCAGAGCCGCAATGCAGGGAACCCCTTAGAGTCACTTAGAGGTCCACAATGAAACGAAGAGTCGTAACCGGCCCCTCTCGTTCGATTTCCATTTTGTGAAAAGTCACCGCCTTAACCTCAACTTTCGCACCATGTTTCTTACCATCATACATTTCTCCAGAAATCCTCGCACTCAGGTGAAAACCTGCAGGTCTCCTTTGTATGGGTTGAACCGTAAATTGTGAGAACACTTTTCTCTCCAGCTCAAACTTGAGGAGGACGGCTTCTAGCCAACGGTTAAGAAGAATCACTTCGTCCTCACCATCAACCTCCACAGTTTCCGTTACTTTCGCTGAAATGGATTCGACGTTGCACATTGTGTCGACAAGCGCCACTGCGGCGTATTCAAAGGCCCTTTCCAGAGTTGAACCACTTGCCTGAATGTACGCGTCTGTGGTGTGGGGTAGGAACTGGTAACCTGGAACTGGCACAGGGGCGGCCTTCTCGACTTATCACTGGTGGCAAGTCATCTCGGAACATAAATAAGAACCGGCTTCAGGGGTTACCGTAGCGCCGGGATGGCCGAGCGGATTAGCAGTCTGGAGACTCGATCTACAGGCGCGGGCCTTGAGTGTACGATGCCACGCAAGCCCGTGGCCCTTATGGGCCTCGGGGGTTCGAATCCCTCTCCCGGCGCCAACCGAACATTGAAAATGAATGGTTTGGAGTAGGAAAAGGTGAGAAGTGCTCAGCGTTTTCTATTTGCCCTGATATTGTTCATAATCGTCTGTGGCCTAGCCCCATACCCCGCCCATGCTGCGCCGGTTTTGAGCGCTGACCAGCCACTGCACACACCTCGCGACAAGCAGGTTACGTTGATCGGTTCAGGTTACTCAGGCACCTTGCCCTACTTTGTTTGGCTTCAGCGGCCGGTAGACAATGCCACACATTACTCTGGAGTAAGCTTCACGCCGGTTTCAAGCGGCCAGATACCGCCGGGCACAGGCCTGCCCATAAATGCGACCGCCGCCTTGGGCACGTACCTTGTAAGCGTATCTACCTCCAGCACTACCGACAATTCTCAAGCGCGTGCCCACTATGGCATCTGGGGAACTGAGAAACCACTTTACCAACGTACAGAATCGGTCAATGTACTTGGTGGCGGTCTCTTCCCCGGCATAAGCTTCAGGTTAACTATTCGGGACCCCGCGGGGAATTTTGTTCACCAAACCTCGCTTGTCTCGACAACAACTGGCAACTTCAACCACACATGGCGGATTCCGGAGAACGCGGTAACAGACGCCTACACGGTTTTCATAGACGGGACCGGGATTTATGACGACGCACAGCAGGACTTCGTTTCGTTGTCGAGGTTCACCGCAACCCAGGCTGTGCTTTCGCTAAGCATAGTTAGCCAACCAGCTTCGAGCTACCCGCGCACTGATACGGCGAAGATCTCCCTTGCATTCAAGTATCCTGATGGAACACCAGTGCTGAAATCACAGCCTGACTTGCGCCCCGTTGTGCTGCTACTGAATCAATCAATTGCAGCCTTCCCCTCCTTCTCCTTGGCAGACCCCACAAACGGAGTGTGGGAGGCTGACAGCAGAATCCCCCAGAATGCTACGCTCAACACGAAATATCGTTTTGGCGTACCAGCGATGTCATTTGATGATGGTTTCGGGAACAAGGGCGCTGGCGCGGATACCTATTCGAGCTACTTCGAAGTGCAGAGCGCCACTTTGGTTATTTCTAGTGAACTCAATGGTACACAGATTCAAGTTCCCTTCGGCCAAGTCAGCATAATCTCAAAGGTAAACTACCCTGACGGAACTCCATTGACTAATGGAACAGTACGTGTCTTTGTTTCGACTGGTACCTCCAACTCAGACCTGATCTCGGTCTACGACCCGAACCTTGGGGCATGGCGCGCCTCGTACGCAAGCGGGCTTTCAGACCTCTGGCGAGTCGGAACCTGGACATTGAAGGTGCAGGCATCAGACCCATTCGGGAATTCGGCAACAGAAAGCTATGAGGTCAAGGCGCAACCATATCTCTTCTTGGTATCAATCACAGTTCTCGTCGCGATAATTCTGTTTGGACGGTGGACGGTGACAAGATTTGGACGGAAGGTCTATTTCCGTTTGCGGAAGGCTTCCCAACGTTTCAAACAGGGGACCGTTCGTTAGGGAATCCCTATTGAAGGATACTCCCTGTATAGCCGTGAATGACAAGGCCTTTTCGTTCCCTATGCCACTCGAAGCTGAACGTGTACGTCGGCATCAGGAATTGCGCCAATTCAGTGATCTGGAACCTGTTGCTTAGGATCTTCGAAAAAGCTGCGGGTGGCTTCACGATTATTGAATGTAGCCTTTGTACAAGATCCACCTTCAACATTGAACTTGGCCGCATCTCAGCGCCGGGAAAATGTGATTCAAGCATCTCGGGCATGATTTTCTGGAGCGGAACCTTGCCCTCAAAGAAAGCCTCTGCCTCCAAGTCTTCCTTCCCCTCAGCATTCGAAAAGATGGATCCTTCGTTGTACTGATAGGCGAGTTCAGTTACATCACCCAAGCGGAATGATTTGGCGCCCGGCCACTCGCGCCGCCCAAGCAGACGCCTGGTCAAGCTTGTAAGTTTCTGAGAATCAGTTGATTCGCGCTCAATGAGGTCCCGTATCCTCCCTTCCACCTCAACGGCAACAACGTCGTCGGGGAGGTCGATTTTGTATGAGTTTCCCCTAAAATAGAAGCATTCATGGTAGCCTTTGATGCGCCAAAACGGAACGAAACGTAGCCGCGGCTCGCCTAAGAGATGCACCTCGCCCTCTTGTGGTTTAAGAAACGACAGGGCTCGATGCTTGAAGAGCGCTCGTTTTCGGTCTTCAGCGATCCGAGTGAGTTCTTCGATCGGTTTAGTTTCAAGATAGTAGACATCTGGAAGGATTTTCTCCGGAGTCCAGCCGTTACCGACGCGAGATTCTTCGAACCCGCCGGCCGATTGGAAGAGTGATTGAAATTCGCTGATGGTTGAGTCAAGGAGCTTTTTGATTTCGTCAAATCGGTCGTCCGCGCTCAAGTTTCGCCACTAGCGGCGACACCGAAGATGCGGTGCCTACTTACTGAACGGTGAGCTTGCCGTAGCGGCCCACGTTAAGCTGGGTTTCGCCCCGAAAACTGGTTACGTAACCGTTCTCGACGGTGACGGTGTTGTCGGCCTTCACCTGTTCTATCTGCTCGTTCCAGAGAGTCAACTTAACTGTGCCAGAATCATCCGTTACAACAGCTTCTGCCACCCTCGATTGTTCCCCAGCTCGGGTCGTGACTTCGCGGGCGTCAGCAATTGATAGAACCTTCGCGGTAATGTCTACCTTCTTCATTCCGGGCTTTAGTTCGGATATCTTCATCGGAATCGCAACGCTAGAAATGCACTTGTGGTATTAAACTGTTGCAATCCGACTAGGATCCTGTGGTTAGCGAATGCATTTTGATCAGGTCTTCTCTGAACGGGGCCAGCGCTTTTGGAACTTGCATCTCCACGGGATCACGAAGAGTTAGGTTCCTGTCCTTCTTTGTTTTCCACACTTCTCGGTTGAAAGTTAGTATTTTCTCCGTATTACGCCCTAATGCCTTGGGCCATTTTGCCTCTGGAAACTTCTGCACGTGCACGCTCTTCTTCGAGTAAAGTTGGCGCCAGATGTGGTCTACCATGAAGGGTGTTATTGGCGCCAAGAGTAATAGTAGATTCTTGAGCACTGTGTGGAGCGTGTACCAAGCTGCTCGTTGCTCTGCTTTGGAGCAACCTTCGCCATAAGCCCTCGCTTTTGCCATTTCAACATAGTGGGATGCGAAGGTCTCCCACACGAAATCCCGTATCTCGCTTGCGGGCGTGAAGAAATTGAAGTCTCGATAACCCTTCAAACTGCTCTCGATTAGTTTGGCGAGTTCGGCTAGGACCCATTGGTCGCTCGCAGTGGGCTTGGCGGTTTTCACTTGCGGGAAGTATGAGATGAACCTGGAGAGGTTCCAGAGTTTCGTCAGAAACTTGTGGGCGCCCTGAATTCTTGCCTCTGAGATTCGGAAGTCTGAGCCGTGCGTGGCCTCCGAAGCGTTCCAGAATCTGAAAGCGTCAGATCCAAACTTTTCCAACGCGGGCCCGGGGTCAATGACATTTCCCTTGCTCTTGTGCATCGCCTGACCCTGCTCATCCATACCCAATCCTCCGATCCATGCGTGCTCGAAGGGGGATTTGCCGGTTAGCTGGTAGCATCTTAAGATGGAATAGTGAAGCCACGTACGAACAATGTCCTTGCCCTGAGGCCTAATTGTTGTGGGGTAAGCGCGTTTGAAGAATTTCTCGTCACGGTTGTACTTGGTAATAAAGAGGGATGAGATGCTTGAATCCATCCAAGTATCGAAAGTTCTTGTGTCCCCCTCGAAATCCTTCGACCCACAGTTGCCGCATTCCTTGGCCGGGGGCGGATCTCTCCAGGGTTTGTAGTAAGGGCCAGGTGGCGGTAGGCACGGTTGGCCGCATTCCTTGCAGTACCAGACGGGGATTTCGGTGGCGTACACGCGGCGGCGCGAAATTGGCCAGTCGATGGCGATCGAGTTTTGCCAATCCAACAGAATCTGTCTGTTGGCGTCGGGGTGGAATCGCATTTTCTGGGCGAGTTGTTTGAGTTTGGGAAGGAAGTCTAGTTGTTTGAGGTAGTATTCCTTCATCGGTACGATTTCGATCGGTGTCTGGCTCCGTGAACAGACGGGTGTTCGGTGGTTGATATTCTCAGTTTTCACGATGAGGCCTTGAGATCCAAGGTCCTGGACGATCTTGGTTCTCGCTTCACTTATCCTAAGGCCTTGGTAAGGGCCTCCGGCCTCAGTAAGGCGTCCACCCGTGCCTGCAGCGATGATCTCCTCCAGCCCCAGTTCTCTGAATAGGAGAACGTCCGTGTAGTCTCCGTAACTGCAAATCATCACTGCGCCCGTTCCAAACTCAGGCTTGGCGCTCTGGTGCGGGGTTATCTCGACGGTTCGGTTGTAGATCGGCAGCGTCGCGTGTTTGCCATGCAGCCCTGTATACCTCTCATCGGACGGGTTTACAATCACACGTTGGCAGGCACAGATAAGTTCCGGCCGCGTGGTCGCTATGATTAGGGGCTCGCTAGTTTCTTGCACCTTGAACTTCACATACACTAGCCGCGTGGGCAGCTCTTCGTATTGCACTTCAGCGTCCGCTATTGTAGTACCGCACTCGTGGCAGTAGTTGTTCGGCCTAGTTGCCTCGTAAATCAAACCCTTCTTCCAAAGTTCGATGAATGTGCTCTGGGTCAGTCGCCGGAATTCTTCTTGGTCCGTCCTGTACTTTGCGGCATAATCGCAACTAAGGCCTAGGCGTTTCATGGTGGCAACCATTTTGCTCTCCAAGTCATCGAGCGCGGTGCCGCAGAGCTCGATGAACTTCTCTCGGGAGACGTCACGCATTTTGACCTTGTACAGGTTCTCCGTGTAGATTTCAACGGGGAGCCCGTTTCTATCGATGCCGATTGGAAATAGGACTGGGTATCCGAGCATGCGGCCAGTTCTGGCGATCATGTCTATTTGCGAGTATTCTGCCACCGCGCCGATGTGCCATGTGCCTGAAGGATATGGTGGTGGTGTGTCGATCACGAAAGGCCTCTTACCTTTTTGGAGCCTGAGTTCATAGATGCGTTCCGACTGCCAGGTGTCGAAAATCTTCTGCTCTAGGGTATGGTCCCACCGCTTTTCAGGTATCTTTGGAAGATATTTCTTCACGGTTTCAGTTTTGCCTAGGCTCAAACTAGTTGTCACCGTTGTGGGCTTATTCTGCGTGTCTTTCCTTTGAGAACTAGAGTCTTTGGGTGTCACTGAACTTGGCGGTGATACAAGCCCCTAAGCACCAGTTCTACTGAGAAGCAATCTTGGCGTATAAAATTGTCGAAATGTCTAATCGCTTGGACGTGTTGCTATCCTGTTGCCCTGAAGGTGAGGTATCGTCCTAATCTCCAAGCTGACAGAAGCAGAAAGGCTACAAGGATGACTGGGCCGGCTGTTAGGTTGACGAGTTCGGTTATGGTTGCGAATGCGCGGAATACTCCGCCGTAGGTAGAGCTTGCCATGTCCAAGACTGTGAAGAAGTAGTTGAAGAACCAATGAAGCAGGATGTCGGCATAGGCACCGTAGGCCACATACATTACTGCGAAGACCAAACCTGCCAAGAACGCGGTAGATACCTTTCCCACGTCCCACCCGCCGCCCAGCAAGTAGTGGGCGGCCCCGAAGACGAATGATGTGATGAGAATCAGTATCCATTCCAGCGGGCTTATTCCTTGAATGAATCCGTTCTCGTGAACGTTCCGATATCCCAACCTCATCTTGGCAAGCTCGGGGCTGAACATGGCGAGGATAAGCAACTTCAATCGAGGCAGAGCTTTGGAAACACGCTGGTCAGAACGGTAGCGATAGAGCAAGTAAACTCCAAGAGGGATACCGATTGAAGTGATTCGGAACGCGAATTCCTCTTGTAGAGGAGCGAAGGCGAGGTTCACTAAAATCACGTACGGACTGGTTTGGGGTGGAAAATTCAAACTGCCAGTCTGAACTCCCTGCGTCTCTTGGAATTGACTTATCAGAATAGTGGCGTACAGAAGCGCTGATCCGACTAACGGCATAACGAAGAGAAAGTTGGTTCTCGCGAATGGGACAGATTTCGTAATCTCACCTTTGACCGTTTTGAGAAAGCCACCTCGACTGAACCATGCTAGAGCGATGCAGATGAGGAAGGCAACCCAAATTCCGATGAACAGGACACCAAAGTTGGCTCTTACTGGGATCGCGATAGGCAAAGCCATGAAGAAAATGACTGGAATCTCATGAATCGCACGTGCCGCTGCCTGTAAACCGTCTGATGTAGAAAAGAATAGGACAGGTCCTATTGCCAATGAGACAATGTAGCTGACTGCTGAGAAGACGACGATTACAATGGCCAGTACCCTTCCCACTGCCTCAGCGTTCGCCCGAGCGGACTTTGAGTCAGGCATTTTTCACGCCTCGCATTGCTGTTAGAGAGGCGAACAACAAACTGGCCCTAATTCAATATGACGGTGGAGTAGGGGACTCCGCCATTCATCCTGCGAGCACCAAAACGTACTCGCCCCGAGGCTCCCAAAGGCGAAAGTCTAGATGTTCTTCCTTAACTCTTCAGCCTTGTCGGTGCGTTCCCACAGAAAGTCAGGATCGTTCCGCCCAAAGTGTCCATACACGGCCGTCTTCCTGTAGATTGGCCTGCGCAGTTTGAGTTGTTCGATAATTGCTTTTGGCCTCATGTCGAACACTTTCTTTACTGCCTCCGTGATTCTTTCGTCAGGCACCTTTCCGGTCCCGTACGTATCTACCATGACTGAGACGGGTTTGGAGACCCCTATGGCGTAGGCTACTTGTACGTCGCATTTGTCCGCTAGGCCTGCGGCAACTATGTTCTTTGCAATGTAGCGTGCCATGTAGCTTCCGGACCGATCGACTTTGGTTGGGTCCTTTCCGGAATAGCATCCGCCGCCATGGCTGCCAATTCCGCCATACGTATCAACAATTATCTTTCGCCCCGTCAGACCCGTGTCAGCCAAAGTGCCGCCTATCGTGAACCTTCCAGTTTCGTTGACGAAGAATTTCGTTTTGTCGTCGAGCATGTTCTTCGGGACAACTTCTTTGACGACTTTGTCGATAATGTCTTTCTTCAGTTGTTCTCGGGACACGCTCTCGTCGTGTTGAGCAGCGATCACTACAGCATCTACTCGTTTCGGCTTGTCGTTCTCGTACTCCACGGTTACCTGCGATTTCCCGTCTGGGCGCAGGTAAGGGAGAATCTTTTGTTTCCTTACCTCAGCTAACCTCCTCACGAGGCCGTGGGCAAGCACGATGGGCAAGGGCATTAGTTGGGGGGTTTCATTCGTTGCATGGCCGAACATCATGCCTTGATCGCCCGCCCCCATGTCTTCCTTATCGATACCCATTGCAATGTCAGGCGACTGTTCCTCAACGGAAACGAGAACACCGCATGCTTCCCAGTCGAGGCCTACTTTCGCATCATCAAACCCGATGTCTCGTAGAACACTGCGGACGACCTCTGGCATGTTTACGTAGGTTTTGGTTGATATTTGCCCGGTGACTACGACGGTTCCTTTCATTATCAGCGTTTCAATATCGACCCTGGCCGTCGGGTCCTTTTCGAGAATGGCGTCTAGGATGGCATCCGAAATCTGATCGGCCACTTTGTCCGGATGGCCTTCGGTAACGCTTTCAGATGTGAACAGGAACGACCTTGGCCTGTGGGTCAACGCCGCGGCGCCTTCTGATTGGCTTCGAGGTTTGCTCATTTCGCGCTTCACTGAGAGATTTGTACTGCAAATGCAATATTCCTATAATATAAATTTGAGACAAGAAAGTATTCTCCTAGGAAAACAGCACGTTCATATGTAACTACATGCCTATTTGGAATACGGAGAACAAATTGAGCGACCTGATTGAGACCTGGATTCAGAACAAACTGCAAGCGGGAGAACTCGGCGAACATGGCGCGAAATACTATCGCGCGTATTTGCGTCGATTGCTGAAAGGCATGGATCTCACACCGGAACAAGTTCTTCTGAAAGCGAAAGCGGACATTAACCAAGTTTGGACCGACGCCAAGAACACGAACGGCATGACGGCAGCCGGTCGACATAAGGCGCTGTTAGCGTTTAGGAATTTCCTACGAGCGAACGGATTCTATCCTCCCCAAGATCGCCTAAGCCATCAGAAGAGTAGAGAGGAGAGAGCCGCGCATAGGAAGGGGTTTCTGAGTTGGGAGGAAGCGCAAGCGGTCGCTAACGCGGCTGGAAAACCGTACAATTTAGTTTTCGAGTTGATGCTTCACAGCGCCTGGGGATGCTCGGAGTTCTTGGAGTTCAACAAGGCGGAAACATGGAAGCAGGTCAAGGACTACTTAGCCAGAAATCCCACGGCTGAATACTACCGTTTCGACTTCGCAGGCAGAAAGAACAACGATCAGCCCTTCTACTCATTGATTCCAACGGCGGTTCTAAGGGAAATCTTCGCCTCCGAAATCACGCTGCCAATCAGCACAATCAAAGGCTTACCCCTAGACCACGAGAGGTACAATGTAGCCGTTGTTTACTTGGAATCAAGTTTCAACACAGCTCTGAAAAGGGCGCCGATTCCTCCACCTAAAGCACGAGTCACGTTGCATGACCTACGAGACTGTTTCAGGACCAGATGCACTTTGCAGAAGATTTCGTTTGAGGCCTCAGAGTTCGCGCTGGGCCATATCTTGGATCAGAAAGGGTACATTCAATGCTACAACGATGAACCCTGGATGTGGGGCGAACTCCGGCAAGTCTACGGTCCCGCAATGGCAAGCGGCGAAGAAGTCAAAACCCTCAAAGAGGAAGTTGCGCAGTTGCGCTTAGCGGTTCGAATGCTCCAAGCCACCTCAGGCTTCATAGTGAGCGACGAAAAGGGACACCCGTTTGTGCCAAGCGAACGGAAAGAGACACCGAAAGACAAGAAGGCCTAGAGAAATTCAGGTCTCGGTCTCAGTGGGCAACCGCTTAAGCAACTCACCCACCACTTCCAGGAGAATGTCGACGCTTAGGCGTGGGTTGCTGAGGCGGGTTTGGTGGGCGATCTCGATTCGTTTCTTGGCGCCGTCGATCCATTCGCCGCTTAACTTGAAGGCCAAGATGGACTCCAAACCCTAACCCTTACCCTCTTTGACCGTGTAGAACTTCGCGCCTCCAACTTGGCGGGTCAAAACGATCTTGCCCTCTTTCTCCAGACTGTAGACATACTTCGAGACGGTGTTTCTATGAATGCCGGTTTCTTTGGAGATTTCCTCGATGGATAGGTCTCTAGGGGCAGACTTGCGTAGGCACTCTGTGATGTGTTTGGGTCTTTCTCCGTTCTTGTATCGCATAGGCATCTGTACTGTGTATTCATACACAACGGTTAAATAGTTTATGCTTATACCTATAGTGTGCAGGGATAAACACTATGGCTAGCTTCATTCTGAACGAAACAACCGAGAAAGAACTACTCGACTTCTTCCGCGTAAGCACCCGCCTAGACCGAGCCGTAAACCTCGTGGATCTCGTAGAGGAAAACGGTCCAGGCATGTTCCTAGTGCGAAGTCAAAGCAACCCAGCGAAAACCTACCAAGTGGACCTAGTAGGCCGGTCATGCGATTGCCCCGACTGGACCCACAGAGGCAGCGTAACCGGCTTGCCGTGTAAACATTGGATGGCCGCGTATCTCGCGGTCCACCGGAAACCCGCGGAGGTGAAATCAGAATGAGCAAGAAATCTAAACCGAGAAGCCACTATAGCACGGTAGCCTGGTATGGCGTCAATCACTGGCTCTTGAACGGTTTTCTTCTACCGGAATTAGCATACTCGGCCATGTGTGACTTGGTGAATCATGGGCGCTTCCCTAGTTTGGACATGGCGATCCTTGAGGGAATCAAAACCGTCTTAGAGGAAAACGCCGCGCTGCTGGTTCGGAAAGACCAGAAATGGCTACGTCTCCTAAATAATATGGATGAAATTTTCAAGGACGCGAAGGGCGAGAAACCGGACACCGCGGGAGCCGAGAACCTACGCTTCCTCAACGAAATGTACAAGGCCCGGGAGAAGGCTGAGAGCAAACGCTGAAAACTTAGCCTCCCGTCTTTTCTTTCCTCTTTTTTTGACCGTCTCTTTTCTTGGGCTTTCAGGTAGGCTGTCTCAAGTTGGTGTCGGATGGTTAGGGCTGTAAAAAACCGTCGGATAGCCCTTTCGAAGCAGTTTTAGGTAATTCTTCAACTCCCATATCCATGCTTCGGGGCATTGCCCGTTGAAAGGGAAATCATTATTTGATGTGATTATAGGATTCCTAGGTCTCATTGCGATAATTGTTACGATTGCCGATTCATATCGGACTGGGGGGGTTGTGTCCTATGCCCTCCAAAATGGAGAGCCCATCATAACGGCCGTGCTCATATTACAGACCCCTTGGATTCTGAGCTGCGTATTTGTAGCGGCTTCGCTCATCACACTTGACCGTCGAAAAGGGCTGACGAAAACTAGAGGGCTAGGAGCAGTCATAGGCAGTCTGATTGCAAGCTTTCTGATTACTTGGAGTATTCGAGCCTTCTATTTTGCCGCGACTGGACAGACCTATCCCGGTCAACAAATCATTGAATTGCGGGTTCAAACCTTGGTCGCAGGGGTTTTACTCTTTATAATCGGAGCTGCCTTTTATGCTGCCTCCATTAAGACTCAGAAGAAAGCATAAAATAAGCGACTCGCACATTGAATAGTCGTGGCGCATATCATGTCGGGTAAGAAGGTATTACAAGAAGCCAAGGAAACCGCTCATGTGATACATGAGGCGGTCGAATTGTTAGCCGACAACATGTTCCATCTTTTCCATTAGTTTTTCCCATCCTTTTCATTAGTACTCAGTAGTACTCATTAGTACTAATGTCTCTACGTCTCTTTTTTCTTGTCTCTTTTCCGTGCTAGGTGTAGAATAGAGCCTCATTGAAAATGTGTGATTCGTGTAGGAAACAACCATCACAAGACACACAGGGTATTCGACGGAGCGGTCGTTGATGAAGCGTTCCGGATCGTTCTTATGCATGATCTGGTCTATTACCTCTACAACGTCATGATTAATGTCGGCTCGATCGGAGGAACGACCGTAATGGGCCTAGCTTTGATGGTCGTGATTTCTCTGAGCGCTGTGGGCGGATGCATGGTTAGTGTAGGAATCAAACATTTTCCTCTCTACTAATAAGCGTGCATAGTCCGCAGTTGTTCTTCTTTTCTTTCATCTATCTCTGACCGTTGATTTTCACTCAGGTTCCTCGGTTAAGTCACCACGAGATCGAAGGTCGACTCGGTGGTATGGTTGACTGAGAAAGAATTGGAAACCTGCATATCTTGCCTAGGAGCTCTTGGGCATTGGCATATCGTGGGAACTACCGGGTATCTTGAGGAATGCGCCGATTGCGGTGGAACTGGAAAGGTTGTGAGACCCACAACTCCCACTGAGAAAGTACCGACATCGGGACTTTCTGTCAGGCGGGTGGAGGGTTTGGATGCTTGGTTCTAAGGTGAACTTTCAAGAAGGCCTTTGACGGCCACCGTTCCTCGCAATGCGGGCACTTGAACAAGTCCAGGATTCTCACTGCTTCGAGGCTACGTCTCGTTTCTGGCGACGCTTCGCAAGGCATGATTTGCAGTAAAACGGTCTAGTGCTGTCAATTCGGAACGGTACTTCGCCTTTCACGCCGCAATCGCCGCAAATGTACTCATCCATTCAGATTCGCCTCCTTATGCGGTCCGGCGAGTTCTGCGTTTCAGTTCTGCCCGCGCTGACGTGTCAAGTGTGCCTTGGTGGCTCAGAGTTTTCTGGAAGACCGGGGCTTGCTGCGGGCCGATTTCCATGATGCTTGCTGCGTCTTGGGCTGTGCTGGAAAGGGAAGAATTGGCTTCGCCTGCGCCTCGGCTGTGAATGTCATTGGAGGCAACTGTGTAGTCCGGGGTCACTCTGCACCCAGGTAACAGAGGGTTGTCGGTGTCGCCTTCAACGAAAGCCGCGCTGCTGTAGGTTCCGAACGATGAACCGGCGTCGAAGCTGTAATCCATGTTCACGCGGTAGATCCATCCAACTACATCACAAACCTTCTTGATTGCCTCCCTGAGCTTCAAATTCAATATGTCGAGGCTAATCGGATCCCCCGAGTAGGTTTCCAAGTTGCCAACCGTGAGACCGCAAGGAAACTTCGTAATCAAATCATTCAGAATATACTGCGGGGTTTTCGCTGAATAGGATTCGTAGTCTACGGTTACGCTGTCGAGCAGGCATGAAATGTCGGGCCCCGTCAGAGTAATGGTTTTCGGCAGTAAACCGCGTTCAACGATTTTGAGGACCCCAGCGAACTCCTTCACACCTTTCCTGTAAATGCTAACAAGCCCCATGACTACGGGCTTCACATCGGGCCAAGTTGGAACCGTCACTTCGAACTGTCCGAGAACGTTCTCGCTGCAAAGGTAGTAGTTGCCGCCGTTGAACTCGTACTCGGTTCCCTCAACGTATAGCTGAAAGTTCTTGTTCTTGTCCAGTTTTTCCAAAGCCGCAAACACGTGCACCACAACGTGGACGGTTGCTGCGGGAACCGTGGCGTCACCTCCCCAAATTGCCGCAACTACTTGAAGACCACCCACAGTGGAATTAAACTCGTACCATGCTTCCCCGTTTGAGTCAGTTGTTAGGCTAGAATCACAATAAGTAACTGCGTCGGGGCGTCCAACTATGATGCTAATTGCTTCTCCAGTATAGGGGTCGCCGTTCAGTCTCCTAAGCGTAGCCGTTGCCCGCACTACGTAGGGAGCAGCAGTGGGAGAACCTGTGGATGAGGCGAGAATAATGAAAGCATCAGCAGCTAAAGTCAAAGTTCCCGGCGAAGCGGTCCAGGTCCATTCGTCGCCCCCACACATCTCACAAGTGGTCGTGGTTTCGATGAGGGTGGTGCCGTCGCTTGCGTAGATTTTGAAGTACATGTTTTCGGGGACGTTCTCGGCGGAAACGTCGAACGTAACCGAAGACGCACCGGCGGCTACGGTTTGCGTGTCCAAAAATGTGCCGCTGGCCCTGTAGAGTAGCACCGTCTGCCCAACAGCAAGATCCGCTAGGATCAGGTTTTTGCTTTGGCAGATTACGAGACGATCCGCATGAATGGTGGAACCTGAAAAAGCATAGGCGAAGGCGAGTTCACAGTTCTGTATGCCTTCAGGGTTACCTGCGGGAGTTTCATATGTTGCAGTTGACCAAGTGGTCGCGCCCCCGACGGTTCCAACACGGACCACAGGTGACTTCCAATCAGTTGTGTAAACGGCGAAAGCGCCGACAGTTATTCCGACGCCAGCATTGTGGACCTTGTAAAAAATCCGAATGAGTCTGCCGACACCCGTCCCCATGTTCAACTGTTTAGTGAAAGCGCCATATGAATAGTAGGGACTCGTCGAATTGGATGATGTTGTGAGGAAAGAGGCAGTGCCAGACTGTTTATCGGTTGTGTCAACGGATTGATATGCGGAGGCGGTGTGTTGTTTCGTCCAAGCCCCGAGGCTGTCGCATTCTTCTAGGAGAATTAGGCCGATGGTTTGCCGAGAAATAGTCATGATTCACTCACCGTGACTTGCCACGTCTCCTTTCGCCTCTTCGGTGAGACCTTGAGCTTTCGCAAGGTCACTATCACGCATTAACTCCGCGGCGCCGGCGTCGAGTCTTTCTTTGAGAGGTGCAAGGACCTTCCGCGCTAACGCTTGTTGGTTCTCGGGCCGCTTAGAAAGCCAAGCCTCAAAGTTCTCTGGTTCGACGTTCTCCTTTTCTAGGTCTCGAATCAGATAGGCGAGACATACTTGATCGTCCTCGCCAAGAGTTACGAGGCCACGAAGCAGCTCACTACGCGTATTCGCCGCATTCACTGGTTTAGGTTCTAGTGAATCAATCCGTGTCCCTAGTTTCTTGAGTTCTGATTTCGTCATTAGGCAATTACCTTCCGATTCGTTTCTAGTTTCTGCTCTTGGTTCGCTATGTCTCGGTCAACCTGGCTAATCTCGGTGGTGTAGCATAGCCGAGGAATCAGGTTCTCTAATTTGTCGTGGTCGATGAACCAGCGTCTTAAGCGGAGAGACTCAACGGCAGCCGGATTGTTGCACCATTTCTCGCCGCCGCCCTCAGCTATGAGTTTCTCTAGTTCTTCGTTCGTAGCCTCAACACTAGACGACTTGTCTTCATGGTCACAGATTAGGAGAGCACGAATAACGAGCTTACCGATTAGGCATTGAGAATTTGGCGGCAACGGTGGCATAACTGCCTCTGTTTGGTTCAGTCGATGTACGCGTTCCTCAAGGTTGCTGATTTTCGTCAATTCTGAACATCCTCCTCGGTTTCCGCGGTTGCTGCATAGGTTCGGCCTCCCTGCTCCACGACTTCATCAACGTCTCGAGCTGTCTCAATCCGTCGACCGCGAAAGATGATTGGTCGAATTACCTTTGAAACTAGGTTCGGCTCAAGAGCGTCTAGGCGTTCATTCAGCTTCTTGATTCTCGTCAATTCCCTTTCATTCCCCTGTTATCCTCTAAGACTTTGATTCGTGCCTCAAGTTGCGGTAGAACTTCATGTTCCAGCAAAAGGCGAAGGCTCCCGTTCAAAGCACCCGCCGCCCTAGAACCCAAGTCTCCGGTCCAAGTGGCTTTGACAACCTCCGCAAGAAACTGCCTGACACCCTCCTGGGAACTTAGATCGAAACTGTCAACCCAAGCAAGCGTCTTCTTGGCGTTCTGATTCCCCGGCCGCGCTTGACCCATCTTCTTTCTCATTCAGGAGAATCCTCCAATAATGGCGTTTTGTGTACCACAGCACACACAATGAGACCCGAGAGACCCGGTTCTACGGGTAATTCCCTTTCTACTCAAAAGAAGACCCCCCGCCACCCCTAGCGCGTTAAATGAATTTGTTGTCGTCGTCTGGTGATACATTTTCATTCATTTCTTATATTGTAGGTTGTAGTGGTGGTAGTGGTTGGTGGTAATTCATTTGGTCCGGTGGGGTGGTGGTGTCTGCGAGGCTGTCGGCTACCATGCTTCTGAGTTCGTCGGCTACGCTGAGGCGAACCATTACGCCTCTTCCGTATCCTCGACTGATTGTTTTCTTCTCGACTAAGCCAAATGTCTCAAGTTCCTTTAGGTAGCCGTAGAACACGTTCTTGGTTACATCTTTTCCAAGCGCAGTCTTCTTGAATTGGCTGTAAGCCTCTTCAATGATAGGTGATTTGAGTAGGATGATCGCTAGGATTGCGCGGAGGTTGGGTGGAAGCCGATTTATGACCTCTAGGCTCCGGCCATGTAGCAGTTCGATGCTTGCTGTGTTGATGTCTTCCTCAGTGATTTTCTCATGTTGTTTTGATTCCGCCATTTCCCCTGCCTTTCGACCTAGGTCTATTAGCCCTCTAGCCCGTAATCCACGTTCGTAGACAATGCGGGCGATTTGAGCCATTGTTCCGGAGTCATATGCTGAAGAATTGAATCCTATTTCTGCACGTGCGGAGATGATGTCGTTCAATTCCGAGGCCATATAATCAGGGAACTCAATCCGTTCAAAGGGAAGAGTGTCCCTAACTTTAGGGTCGAGTTCATGGAGTAGAAACGTTTCCAGGTTGAACTTGTTCGTTAGCATTATTAGAACAACTTCCTTTGGGTCGACGGTTCGCATCAGCGTGTAGAACAATTCCTCGTATTCGCTTTCCCTGTGCTGAATCAGCCGATCCACCTCGTCAAATACCAAAATTAGACGTGGTGGAAGGGCTGCCTTGAACAAGCCCAAATAATAATCGCCAGGGAATCCGGTCTTCACCGTGACGCCGAGTTGTTCGAGAACGGCCCTGAATATTCTTGTCTGGGTGTTTGTTTCGGCGCAGTTCACAAAGACGGCTTTGACGCCTTTAGGTGGCTCCCTGCAAATAGAGCGAAGGGCAGCGGTCTTGCCAGTGCCTAACCCTCCTAGGCAGAGGATGTTGCGAGGTTTGGCATTTCTCTGAAAGTCGGCTAGAATATGCTGGATCTTTGAGATAGCGTCATCTCGGTGAAGGATCTTGTCAGGCACATATGTTTCCTTGAAGACCTGTTTATCCGCAAAAATCAAAATTCATTGCCTCCACATGGGCAAAGACGGGGGCCAAAGCGCTGTACCGGTGGCTCCCTGCCGGTTTCTTTGTGATTGTGAATGTCTCGGGTTGAGGCGCCAGGAAAAGGCCGCAAGGAAACAACACGAGGCGGGAAACCTAGACCGCGACGTGAAAACTTGCGCCCTTTTTGTGCTAGGTGAAAGAAGAAACCTAGCGCCCCAGCCCGTGACTTGGACGTTCATATGTTTCCCCAATTCCCACGCCACTATGAGGCTACCCCTAACCGTTTGCCGAATTTTGGTAGAGAAGTGTGTAAGCTATCGACTATAGCGGGTAATCTTGATTCGAGTTCACCTAGGGAAATCAGCAAAGCATTTCCGCGTGTGATAAGTTCCAGTTGCCTATTCGCAGTTTCTAGGAGTTCTAGTTGCTCTTTTCTCAAATCCTGAAGACGTTGGTTTTCCTTGGCAAAGCGAATCATCGTAAATACTAGACTGGAAATCTGCTTTCTTTGCTCGTCAATTTCCGCGTCGGAGAAAGGTACGATGGTTTGACTCATAGCCTCAACTGTCCTCGCGATTCGTGATTCATCTTGAAAGGTTAATTTATGACCGGGGGAAACCTGTCGCTCCATACGCCTCAGAATGTCGCGGACTTCGGCGCTGTCGGTCGTGGACATCATGCCTTTCGGATACTTCAAAGCCGTGAGGTATGCTTCTATCTGAGGTTTTACTGTCGCCTCGATTTTGTCTGCTAGATTCTGTTCTGCGTTAACTCGGCGCCCTAACTCCTCCAGTGTAATAGGCCGCTTTGAGTGATGTAGCCTTATGCGTTTCATTGGGCTCGATCTCCCCAGCCGAATAAACCATAAGCAGAGGTTCCAGCACTAGAAACCCGTTCTCGCTTTAACGTCAAGTCATGCGGAGGCTTACGAGTCATTGTTTGGCTCCTGGGCATAGTTGCATATGCCGACTGATTTTGTCGACCAAAGTTGGATCGTGAAGTTCACCGATTGGTTGATTGCATTTCACGCAGGGAAGGGAAATTGCCAAGGACTAGGACGACCTCTGTTTCTGATCAACGAGTTGGCGCAAAGCGGCATTGAAAGTGTTAGGATTCCTCGGGCATGCGGGCTCATGTTGGTTCATGAGTTTCCCAAGTTCCTCCTGGCTGGCTGCCCTGAATTGTTTTGAGCACCAAGTGCATGCTGATGAAGAAGTCAAGACGCAGCCGCCTTACTCTTGAGATATTGATTGATGGCTTGTCGAACAAGATAGGAAACGCTGCGGTCTTCGCCTTTGGCTACGCGTTCGAGTTCTGACAGTTGCTTTTCATCTAGGGATAGCGACCTGATGGTGAGCAAACTCATTTCCCTATTATTCAGTAGTAGGAGCTAATAGTTTTAAGGTGGAGCTTACCTGTTTACCCCTGTAAACAGGTCTTGAGAATGACGCGATCATTTGAACCAATAGGCAAAGAACTGGAAATCCTTGAACACATCGCAATGCATGGCCCGTGCAGCCAATATGCACTCAGGAGGAAGTGGAGTAGTCGAACGGTTTGGAAGCAGGTTCACCGATTGGAACGTGAGCGCATGATAACTAGAGAAAAGCATGGGTATGAATCAACTGATGGAGGCTTCTTTGAACTCGTGAAACGTTCGACGGTTCCCACCTCTAAGCAACTCATGAAAGCCGCGATGCAGAAGTTCCCTAACGGGCGAACGGCCAAGTTCTTCAATTGGATGCTGACAGCTAAACCCGTCACAAGGCAGGCCATAATAAAGTCGTTCCGTGATTGGTGCCAAATAGTTGACGAGATGCTAGTGAAGAACACCGTTCCACCCGTTGACCATTTCAAGTTTGAGATAGCCACGAACCAAGCTAGACAGATCACTTACGACCGGGTAGACCCCTGGCGCGCCTAAATTGTTTCATTTCTTGACGATTCAGTATTCCAAAAGCTATGTTCCTATCCATTTCTCCTAGGAATAACCTTCGGAAACAGGTCGTAGGGCATGCTACCCAAACTGGAAGAGATTGGACGGCGCAGGCGACTCCTCACGCTGAACCAGAAGCAACTCGCCAAACTCGCAGGGGTCAGCCAATCCATGATCGCGAAAATTGAGGGCGGAAGGACTAGTCCTTCTTACACGAAGACCAAGGCAGTCTTCGACACCCTGGAGAGTCTAGAACGACGAAATGAGGTGAAGGCAAAAGTGGTCAGCCACGGAAAAATCGTCGGAGTGCAGTCACATGAAACAGTGGCGAAGGGAGTGCGCGTCATGCGTGAGACAGGCTTTTCGCAGTTGCCGGTTTTCAGCGACGGCCGAGTCGTCGGTAGCCTAACCGAGAAGATCATCCTTGAGAAACTTGTTTCCGCCCCAAACCCGGACGATGTCTCTAAGCAGTCAGTGGAGAAGATCATGGATGAGGCTTTCCCTACAGTTAGCGAAGAAACACCCCTATCAACGGTTTCAGCGCTTCTTCAGTATGAGCCCGCAGTGCTCGTTGCCAAGCGAGGGCGCATATTGGGGATTATTACAAGGGCTGATTTGCTGAAGGTTATCAGGTCCTAGCCCTTTCCCTTGGTGGCCGCGACTATCTTCACGACATCACGATCTTTCAACTTATAATCACCAGGTAGCCTGATCTTGGCGCGCGCGTCAATCGCATAGAGCATTGTCTTGGCCAAATCCGAGTGAACCTGTGCGGCCAACTCTTTGACAGTGGCATCGTATGGGACCAGGAACACATCGGGCAGCACGTTGCCCTTCCTGTCTGCGAGTTTCTCAATGTCCTCAACGGGGTAGACCGTGTTCATGCCCATAAGCTTGAACACAGTCGTGTTGATGGCGAATTGTACGCCAGTTTGAATCCATTTCGAGAAGACGCGTTGTTGAACATAGGTTAGCGCTTCCCTTTGATCAGCGGTTAGCTTTTCTTTGTCCTTCACACGGAACACTTCCTCGCCCGGCAGGTATTGTATGTAACCCTTCTGCTCCGCACGCCTTAGCGCCAGTTCTGCATCGCTGGAGGCCGGAAGAACGAAAGCTTGGCCAAACTCCTTCGCGAGATTCGCGTAGTTCCTTTCGGCCGGCGACAAGTCCATCTTATTGGCAATTATGAGGGTTGGCTTTGAAATCTGCCTAACACTCTTCGCAAAGTTCCACAGGTCATCACGATTCCACTTCCCCGGGTCCTTATCCATGAGACCGTTTAGTTCAAGAGCCTTGACAATGTGGTCGGGTGTGACCTTCAGGCCAGCTAGGTCTCGTTCAAGGAGACTCACGGTCGAGGCACCTTTCTTGGAGTGCCTCCTCATCTTCTTGAGAGTCTTTTCGATGTTCTTGGAGACCCACCTGACAAGCTCCTCCTCAATATCGTACACATCGGATACGGGGTTTCCCATACCCGGCTTCGTCAGTTTTCCGTCCGCATCGAGGCTTCCAGAGGCGTCGGTGATGTGAATGAGGGCATCCGCTTGGGAGGCTACGCTGAGGAATTGGGACCCCAACCCCTTTCCCATCCAGGAGCCTTTGATCAGTCCCGGTAAGTCGATCAGTTGAACGGGGATGAAGCGTGCACCGCCAATGCACGTTGAATTCTTCGGGTTATCCCTGACGCCAAGTTCCTTGCAGACGCAGACCGTGCGCACGTAGGCTTGCCCGATATTGGGCTTCTTCGTGGTGAACGGGTACGTTGAAACCGGGGCACTCAGCAGGGTGGCTGCATTGAAAAACGTTGTTTTGCCCGCGTTGGTTTTCCCAATCAGGCCTATCCTGATCAACGTTGTTCGGATAGATTTGATGTTGGTCGGATATTACTAGTTGGCGGCGACGCTCGGCGCGCCTTTGTGGGTGCAAGCCAACCGCCGTTTTCGCTGCACAACTCTCTGCTGGCCATACCGAAAACATTGGCCTCACGGCGGCGTCTAGGTGACAAATCAACTGCGGCTATGGGCCAAAATCCATATAGCAACTTCCCACGCCTCTGTGGTTGGGGCCGCCCTGTCGCGACCCGTGTGGGGCCGTAGGCGCAATGATTCGGATTGAGCGGCGGTCTCTAGCCAGGGATGACGACAGGGAAAGATCCCGCCAAGGGCTCCAGAAGACCAAACCTCCGGGTTTGCGGACCAGTTCGGAATGACGAACTTCAGGAGCGAAGAAACCCGTAGACATGACGGCATGGCGGAAGTCGAGGGTTCAAAATGGTTCCACCCTGAACCAGGAGAGTCCCTTCGGCCCCACCAATCTCCACCCGGAACCGAGTCGATGTTTATGCCTGGAGCCTGCCAGTGTATTCACCCTCCTCTTCGTGTATAACATATGCTAGGCATCTTTTTTCTGGGCCGCCTTGGCTTTGGCTTCGGCCGCGCTCTCAATTTGGAAAGACAAAGCATCTTTTGAATTCGGAATGGCTAATGTCAATGCTCCGCGGTCACACGCTCCAGAGGGCTTGAGAAAGGCTCCTTCCGTGGTTCGTCAGTTCACAGAGATCTAACTGCGAGGAGTGTACAATTCATTCACATGGCGGTGAAGAGACAAGTCAGAGTGTGAACTCCAATCTGCCCTTAGAATCTCCTAAGAAAGACACTGACTTGCCTATCTGAACGTCATCGGTTTTCGCGATGATTCTTGCCATCACTCTCGGGCCGTTTTCAATATCTATCAATCCGACCACGTAGGGGCTTTCGCCCTCGAAACCAGTCGGTGGATATCTAATCACGGTAAACGTGGCTATCTTTCCCCGATTGGAAAACAAGGTTTCCTCCACGGTGGAATTGTGGCAGCTTGGACAAGGTCCAGTTTGGAAAACGCCGGACCACTTGCACTTTGGACATACGAAACCTGGGACGCCTTTTACTTCACTCAACTGCTATTCTCACCCTTTCAATACGTGAACTGTGATTGTGGTTCCTATTCCGCCAACGCTCTGGGCGAGCCCCACGTTGGCGTCGGCAACCTGGCACTTTTCGGCCTTATTCGATAGCTGTAAGGCGAGTTCTGCTATCTGGTACATTCCACTTGCTCCGACGGGGTGCCCTCTCGCCTTCAAACCGCCGAACGTGTTAGTTGGGACCCGTCCGTCTCTCGCGCACTCGCCATCTTTGACCATTCGAGAACCAGTTCCCTTTGCTGCGAAGCCCAAGTCCTCCAGCGCCATGATACCCAACACGGAAAATGCGTCATGGACTTCCAAAACGTCAACATCATCCGCATTTATTCGAGCTCTCTGGTATGCGGTGGCCACAGCTTTTCGCGACGCCTCGAAGGTTGTGATGTCCGGGCGCCGGTAAAGGCTGATCCGATCTGTAGCAACAGCAGAAGCGGCTATCGCGACCGGTGAATCTGTGAACTTGCGGGCATTTTCCGCTGATGTGAGGATTAGGGCAGCAGCGCCGTCCCCTATTCCTGAACAATCAAACAACGTAAGCGGATCGGCGACTAAAGGAGACTTGAGAACATCCTCAACTGTGATTTTCTTGTGAAATTGGGCTTTCGGATTATCGAGACCGTTCTCGTGGCACAAGACAGGGAACTCGGCGAGAGCTTCGTGCGGAACCTTGTATCTGTGCATGTATTCCCTGGCGATCATCGCATTGAGGCCCACGAACGTCACACCCGTGGATCCCACTCTCGCTTTGTCTTCAGCCATCATGAGCCCAGAGGTTACATGAGGTGTGCTGTAGCCTGACATCTTCTCAACCGCGCCAACTAATACTACATCCTCAAGGCCTGATAGAACGGCTTTCACGCCAGCATTCGCGGCAACTCCCCCTGAGGCGCAAGCTCCTTCAACCTTGTACGCCGGCATGCCCTCTCTTCCCATCGCGGTGGCCATCAACGCGCCCAAGTGCTCCTGATTTTGCAGGAACCCAGACATCATATTTCCGACATACATCGAATCAATTCTATCCACGCCTGCGTCCTCAATTGCCTGTTCGGCTGCATCAACGAAAAGCTCGATCAAGCTCTTCCCGGACCCTGACGTGACCGGCGCCATCCCAACGCCAATTATCGCAACGTCATGCAACCCTGATTCCCAGCTGCGCAGTAGTTACACCGCTAACGTTTAATTATTCGGTGAAGTGGTGGTGGGTTGGAGTTGGCGGCCATAGCTGAGAGCTAGGACCCGTTCCCATTCCGAACACGGAAGTGAATCTCTCAGGCGATTCGGGTAGTAGTGTGTTCCGAAAGGCCATGCGAGCCCCGGACCGCTGCTGACTCCATTTTGACTAGTTTTTCGTTTACCCGGTCATCAGCGATTGAATGAAGGTTTATTACGTGCATGAGTTTGCTTATCCTCGATAATATTAGAGGAAAATCTCTTGCTTGACCTCTTTGCCAGCATCGCCTTAGAAACAGGACTCTTGGGTTCGAGTAACATCAACAATCTAGTGAACATACTATTTTTCGCCTCATTCTTCGCGTTCATGTTCTTTGGACAGCAAATTCAGAGCCGAATCGCACTAATGCAGATTGACGGAGCGGTCAGAAAACTTGAGAACATGAGAAATGACGCCAAAGGCCTGACTTTGAAGATGCTCCGCGAAATCGGTAAGTCGAAAGATGACCCAACCCCTGGACTGAATTCATTACTGGAGCAGTTTCTGATAGAGCCTGTGAGTATGGACCCAGCAGGTGTTGTTCAGAAATTCGACCATTTGCTTGATGTGAGGGAGTCGAGGTTCAAGTCGGATGTAGCGAGAATTGCGCCCGAGGCTAACTCAGTGCAGGTGAATAACTTAGAAAACTTGGTTGAGGCCGCGTGGGCTCTGAACTTCATGTTCAAAGTAGTCCGACACCTCTACCTTCTAGGAAAGAAGACGTTCAGCATCATGGTCATAATTCAACTGCAGGCATTCCTTCCACTGATTATGATGGAGGCCGAAGCCTACCAAGGGGCAACGAAAGCATTCGCGGAAGGCCACCCTATTGGTGACGGAGCTGGGGCGTTGGTGGCGTCAAAGCTCATGCGCAACCACGAGACCAGGAAGGTTGAGAAGGACATGGTCGCCGCAGAAACTGTTCTCGAAGGCCGAAGGTTAATCGCGATGAAGGCCGAAGGCCCTGGCGGAAATGTTGGGAAGCCCGGCGACGCAATCCGCCAAGTTCTCCAAGAAAACAATGGTAAAGCAGCAATGATCATAATGGTTGACGCTGCGCTAAAGCTCGAAGGTGAGAAAACGGGGGAAATCAGCGAGGGAATTGGTGCTGCAATCGGAGGAATTGGCACGGAACGCTTCAAGATCGAAGAAGAAGCGACGAAGTTCGGGATACCCGTCTTCGCAATCGTAGTCAAACAAAGCATCCAGGAAGCAGTTACAACGATGAAGAAGGAGATCGCTGAGGCCGCGGAGCCAGTGATCGAACGGATCAAGCACCTCGTTCTTGAACGGACGAAGGAAGGAGAACTAGTCATAGTTGCCGGAATCGGTAACACTGCGGGAATAGTCTAGGTGGCATGGGTTGGCTAATCGTCCGTCAATGTTCTACGCGTACATGTTGATCGCGTTCAGCTTAGTGATATTTGCGATTTCGCTTTGGGCCATGTTTCAAGCACTCAACTACTACCAGACCGCCGAGTTTCCACAGTTCTTCGTGTACGGAATCATGGCGTCCGTCGGAATCGTGTTGTCAGTATCGTCAATTAGGCAAATGCGACACAGGATGGTGGTACTTCAAACGATAGCTGCTAAAGTCCTAAGCGTAGTCATCTGCGCGAATTGCGGCTTCAAGGTCGTCAGAACCTTCAGCACGGGTGATTACGTGCCTAAAGATGTTGGCCAATGTCAACAATGCAAAGGCACGATGCGCGTGGACGTCATTTACGCCGAGGAACCAAAGACAAAGAAAACTTAGGCAGTCAACACTCTGCAACCATTCTCGGTGACGAGAATGGTGTGCTCCGCTTGGGCCACGACGTTTCCGCTTGCCTCAACTAGAACTGGATAACCGACAACGCACCGGTTTCTCGCAAGTTCCTCGAACGCGATGCCTACATCTCCATCTTTCCATCCTCCGTAAACCCATCTGGCTGCGAAGGGCAGAGTCTTGTAGGTGTCCCGAATGTACTCGGCCAAAAGGTTGGCTTCTTTAGACTTAGCTCCCTTAGTTTTCACAAACCGGTAGATGTAGGACATCGATGAGTCTTTCACTGCCCCTTCAGCATCCCTCAAAGTAACGAAGGGCTCAATGGCGTAGACCTCTCCTAACTCAAACTTCCCACTTTCGATGCCAGCCACGTTTGGGACAGACTTGCCCGCGTGAAGTGTGTAACGGTCAATCTTATGTCCTGTTAGATTCCTTATCGGCCTAAATCCGTAGCGCTGAATACAACGCTCAACCACGCTCCCGATATCAGAGAGCTTTCGGTTTGGCGCAATGGCAGCAAGGGCCTCCTTCAGCGCGTTCTCGGCGGCGACAACCATCGAGTCATAAGCGGGATTAAGCGAAATTGCAATCGCTGTATCCGTCACGAAACCATCCAGTTCGACCCCAAAATCAATCTTCACAATCGAGCTCGACGGGATAACACTGGTGTCTCTCCAGGGGCTTGTATAGTGAGCGGCCACATCGTTAATCCCCACATTACATGGGAATGCCGGGCCAGCACCCAGTTCACGTATCTTCCCTTCCACCAGCTCGCAAACCTCAAGGATCGGCCTGCCCTGGATAGAAAGCCCTCGAACGTACTCGCGAACGGCTGCTAGGATCTTGCCGGATTCTATGAATTTCTCATGCCCTTCATTCACTTAACTAATCCCCTTTGGAAGTCTTCGAAGCGTTTACCCGCTTGCTCTTGCCGATTATTGCTTACGTCTCTTCGATAACACACGGTTGATTGCGAAACCGATCAAGTAGACTGCCGCGATGGCTGCTGCTATCCTGAGATCAATGAGGGCGGCAACCACGAGGAATATTGCGACAAGAATGCTCGCTATTGTTCCATTCTTTTTGGTCACTGTGGCCGCCCCGACGATAGGCTCTCTGCCTTGGACCTACCATAATAAATCCTGCTCTCTCCCACCCTTAACCTAGCCAAGGGAAACGTTTCGCCCAACAGAAGCCCTTAGCAGTAGGAAAGGCAAGAGAGCATTGGAATTCCAGTAGTGTAGGTGAGTCTAGAACGTGTCAGCAAATGACGAGGAAATGGTCGTAACGCCGTGGGAAGTCTCGGGCAAGATCGATTACGATAAACTGGCCAGGGAATTCGGCACCCAACCGATTACACCAGAAACTCTTGAGCGAATACGAAAACTCACAGGCGAATTACACCCACAGCTGGAACGACGCATCTTCTTCTCACACCGAGACTTCGATTGGATCCTTCAACGGTACGAAGCGGGCGAAAAATTCGTCCTCTACACCGGTAGAGGCCCTTCCGGGCCAGTTCACATAGGGCACTTGGCCCCGTGGATATTCACAAAGTACCTTCAGGACAAGTTTGATGCGAAACTGTACTTCCAGATGACGGATGATGAGAAGTTCCTTTACAACGATGAATTCAGTTTGGAGGAACCTCAGCGGTGGGCATACGAAAACGCGTTAGATATAATAGCCCTAGGCTTCGACCCCAAGAAAACTAGAATCATTCTTGACACGAAGAACATGGGCGCGATGTACAATTTGGCGATTCGTATTGCGAAACGCATGAATTTCTCCACGGTCAAGGCAGTCTTTGGTTTTCAGGAGAGCACGAACATTGGCATGCTGTTCTACCCCGCGGTTCAGGCGGCGCCAGCCTTTATCGAATCGGACCTGGTCGGCCACAACGTCCCATGCCTCATCCCCGCCGCCATCGATCAAGACCCATATTGGCGGATTACGAGGGACGTTGCCCCCAAGTTGGGTTACTATAAGCCTGCGCAAATTCACTGCAGATTCGTCCCAGGACTCGGACGGGGTGGAAAGATGTCTGCCTCGATGCCGGAGACCTCGATTTTCACAATCGACTCACCACAGGTCGCAGCGAAGAAAGTCATGGCTGCCTTCACTGGAGGAAGAGCCACAATTGATGAGCAAAGAAAGCTAGGCGCAAACCCTGATATTTGCTCCGTTTTCTCATATGACTACTTCCTATTCATGAACCAGAAGGAAGTCGAAGATCTACGTTACAACTGCTTAGCCGGGAACATCATGTGTGGAGAGTGCAAGCAAGTTCTGGCTGAACGCGTCAAGAAGTTCCTCATCGAGCACCAAGAGAAACGAGAGAAAGCTAAGGACCATTTTGAGGAGTACCTCTTCAATCCAAAGGACGCATAACGGAATCGTTCAACAATCTAATATAATCCGATACCTCGTTAGCACCGGGCATTTGAGTGGTACCTCATGATTGTAGGTGGCTGCGTTTTCACAGTCCGATTTACGTGTTCAATCAACTTCTAGTACGATGACTCTAACCAGCCGGCAAACGCCCGACTGCTCAATGGAGGCTATCCAACCGTGGTAGAAATGCGGGAGAACGAAGCCGCAGTCATCAAAGCATTGCAGGCGTACGGTGGCAACTGCTCTTTCGACGAGCTTGTCACCGGCTCTAAGCAGGACAGCTCAGCTGTCACGCGCGCACTAGCAGACCTCCAGGAGAAGCAACTCGTGCGAGTGAATGAACTTGAGCAGGTCATCCTCCGCCTCACAGATGAGGGCCTCGACTATGCCAAACAAGGCCTGCCTGAGAGGCGCCTCATACAATCTGTTCTTGAGTTTGGCGGAGAGGCCACACTAGAACAGGCAGCCAAACGCGCCGGTATTGCTCCACAACTCGCGAACGTTGCACTAGGCCAAATCAAGGGCGCAAAATGGGGTGAAGTCACCAGTCAGCTCCGGAAGGTTGTCCTGAAAGCAGCTGGAATCCCGGACAAAACGGACTTGGAGAGAACGCTTGAAACAATCGCATCCCAGAGAGAACTAGCGTTAGAACAGCTTCCCCCGAACCTCAGGGATTACGTTGGAATTCTGAGACGGCGCCAGCTGCTCGAAAGCAGGAAACAGAAGAAGCGAGACATAGAATTGACTCAACAGGGTTGGAAGGCACTTGAACAGGGCATCACGGTGCCGACCGAAGTGAGCGACCTGACCCCTGAGTTGATAGTGTCCCAGCGCTGGAAGGTCTTGAACTTCCGGAGGTACAACATAGAAGCTCCCGTCGCACCGGAATGGCCGGGGAAGAAACAGCCCTACCGACAATTCCTAGACATTTTGAAGAGGCGATTGGTCGCCCTGGGTTTCAGGGAAATGTCTGGCCCAATTGTGGAACTGATGTTCTTCAACTGTGACGCGCTATTCATGCCCCAAGACCACCCCGCCAGGGAAATTCATGACATTTATTTCGTGAAGACTGACAAGCACGGCGAGCTAGCGGAACATGAAAGGTTCATGGGACCGGTTTCGGAAACACATGAGAACGGATGGAAGACAGGGTCAACAGGGTGGGGCTACAAATACTCCCGCGAAGAAGCACTGAAGCTCATATTGAGAAGCCAAGGCACAGCAATGAGCGCACGCACTCTGGTGAGCAGGCATCTTGAGATCCCTGGCAAATACTTCTCCATCGCGAGATGCTTCAGGCCTGACCAAGTTGACCGGACCCACCTGACCGAGTTCAACCAGGTTGAAGGGATAGTGATCGGACCCGACCTCTCCCTAAGAGATCTACTCGGGGTCTTGGAACGTTTCGCAGTCGAAATCGCAGGAGCAGACAAGGTTCGGTTTAGGCCGGATTACTTCCCGTTCACCGAACCAAGTGTTGAACTCCAGGCCTACAAGGAGGGTTACGGCTGGCTTGAATTCGGCGGTTCAGGTATCTTCAGGCCCGAGCTCACCCTCCCGTTAGGTATCAAGGTGCCAGTCATCGCCTGGGGAATCGGAGTGGATAGATTATACATGATGCGCGCCGGCGTAGACGACATACGCTTGCTCTTCGCGCAAGACCTAGATTGGATGCGCAAACAGAAGGTCCTCTAGATTGGTCACAATCACAGCGCGAATGGATGACCTCGAGCAATTGTACGGCAGAAAAATGCCCAGAGACCATGAGCAGCTTGACGAACTTCTCTATTCCGTCAAATGTGAACTGTCTGGGTTGAGTCAAACCGAGCCAATTCGTGACGAAACTGAGCTTCAACTTGAAAATAAGGACTCGAACCGCCCCGACATTTGGAGCCCCGAAGGAATAGCCCGCGCCTTGCGTGGGATACAGGGAATTGAAACCGGCCTCAAGAAGTACTCAATATCCAAGAAACCGGCAGTCGAGATCTCGGTTGACAAGGAACTCAAAGAAATCAGACCGTTCATAGCATGCGCCGTTGCCCTTAGCCCCAAAATCAATGACACAATCATCCGCAGCCTAGTTCATTTGCAAGAGAAACTGGACCAAAGCTACGGGAGAAGAAGAAAGAGATCGTCAATTGGATTCTACGACTTCGACTTGATCAAACCACCCCTAAGATACGGAGTGGCCGCCCCCGATGAAATCAGATTCGTTCCGTTAGACACAAACACCCCACTATCGTTACGTGAAATCCTCGCTCAGCACCCGAAGGGCATAGAGTACGGCCCCATTGTTGGTGGATTCGACAAATACCCCATCCTGCTTGACTCGGAGAGTCAGGTTCTATCATTCCCTCCAATCATAAACTCAAACGACTTGGGAAAAGTCACTCCTGACACTAAGAATCTCTTGGTCGAAATTACCGGAACATCAGAAGAAACCGTTATGAACGCTCTTACCATTTTGACAGTTGGGCTTTCAGACAGGGGAGCAGAAATTCACCCCGCACGAATTCACTACCCCTATCCAAGACCCCACATTGTCACGACCCCCGAAATGAAAGAGCGGCGAATCGGCCTACCCATTGAATACATCAGAAAGCTGATAGGATTAGAGCTGACCAAAGCCGAGATCACATTATTGCTCAAGCGGGCACGTTACGATGTGACCAGCGCAACAAGCAGGGATATCAACGTCCTAGTTCCCTGCTACCGCTTTGACATCCTCCATCCAGTGGACATCGTCGAGGATATCGCCATAGCCTACGGCCTCAACAACATGAAACCGCGCTGGCCCGCGGACGCAACAATCGGATCCCTATCGGTCATGGAGGAATTCTCAGACACGGTAAGAGAACTGATGGTTGGCCTAGGGTTCCAAGAGGTTCTGACATTCATCATGACGAATCCGGAGAAGCTCTTCAAGAAGATGAATCACGAGCCAGCGCAGATGGTTGAGATTGCCAACCCAAAAATAGCGACAATGAACTGTCTGCGGTCGTGGTTGCTTCCGAGCCTGATGGATTTTCTATCGAGCAACACGCATGTGGAATACCCACAGAGAGTATACGAAGTCGGCTATTGCACCCTCTGGAGCACATCACTTCCCAACCGAACTCGGGACAATCTCAGACTTGGCTGTACGTCCGCGCACGCCAAGGCCAACTTTACAGAGATCAAATCCATCTTGGAACCGCTGATGATGAACCTCGGGCTCGAATTCACCGTCAAACCCACGGAGCACCCGAGTTTCCTAAGCGGTCGAGCTGGGACGATCCTTGTGGGCGACCGGGAAGTGGGGGTTATAGGAGAGGTGCACCCTCAGGTTCTCGAGAACTGGAACCTCGAAGACCCAGTTGCAGCCATGGAGTTGGACCTTGACATGGTGTATGGGCTGCGGGGACAGTGAATTCGCTGGGGAGGCACCAAAGCCGCCCACCCCCGAGAGAACCAACTGAGTGGGGCGAAGCCCTTCCGTGAAGTTTGCGTGTTAGTGTCGTGGGCGACAGGGGCCAAGCCGTTGGCAATGCCGGCGACTTAACCCCGCGGCGAAACCCCTCCAGCGAAAGAATACCAATCGTTCTCCTCAACAATTGACCTTATTCAGCCAAACATCGATACATATGATGAAATAGGGCATCACACCAGAAAGCAACGCGCTCAGAAACGAGCAAGCATCCTTCACCATCGTGAGATTGGATACCTGGGAGGAAGATAACAATGGACCTTGAAACGAGACTTGACTTGACGACACGGAACGTCGAGGAGGTCATTACCAGGGAAGAGTTACGAAATGTGCTGGAGACAAAGGCTCGCCCCCGAGCTTACTGGGGCTTTGAACCGAGCGGACCCATGCACATTGGGATGGGGCTCGTTTGTGGCAAGAAAATTCTGGATCTCGTTGAAGCTGGTTTTGATTTCACCGTGTTCCTGGCAGACTGGCACGCGTGGATTAACAATAAGCTCGGCGGGCATATGGATAGCATACATACGTGTGGGGAATACTTCAAACAATGTTACACTGCACTTGGCCTTAGCCCTGACAAGGTCACCTATGCTTGGGCTTCCGACCTGGCTGCAAGACGAGAATACTGGGAGCGGGTAGTGCGAGTTGCCAAATCTGTAAACGTGAACCGGGTCTGGCGCGCTTTGCCGATTATGGGTAGAGGCATGGATAGCAAGGACTTGGAGGCTGCGGCGACATTCTACCCATGCATGCAGTCTTCAGACATCTTCGAAATGCAGCTGGACGTAGCCTGTGCTGGCATGGACCAGAGGAAAGCCCATGTGCTTGCCCGCGATGTCGCGGATAAGCTGGGCTGGCATAAACCAACGAGCCTGCACACCCACTTGATTCCAGGGTTAACGGGCGTAAAGAGAATGGACACCGCACAGATGGATGAGAACCCAGAACTTGACGCACAATTTGCCTCCAAAATGTCCAAGAGCGCATCCGAAAGCAGTATCGTCATCCACGACGACCCAGGAGTCATACATAACAAGCTACGCGGGGCGTACTGCCCACCCAAAGAGACAGAGAATAATCCGGTGTTGGAAATTGTCCGCTACATCTTGCTCCCCTGGCAAGGTGCAGTTCACATCAATCGGCCCGAAAAGTACGGAGGCAACGCATCATTTACGCAATACGACGACCTTGAGCGTGATTATAGAGAGGGCAAAATCCATCCTTTGGATTTGAAGCACGCAGTGGGCGACGGCCTCATCAAAACCCTTGAACCCGTTCGCGAAGAATTCCGAAAGAGACCTGAATTACTGCGCAAGATGGAAAAAATGCAGCTCACAAGGTAACCCTGAAACTTGCGTGCCACAGTCGAAGTGAGGCTTCAGAGACTTCTAAAACTCGTCGAGAGAATTAAGCAGGAATCCGAAAAGGGCCGGGCCATAGTCGTAGAGGGGCAAAGGGATCGAGACGCGCTCAGGAGAATGGGCATCTCAGGCAGCATATTGTGTGTGCAGAGCAGCCGCATGAATGCCGTCAGTTTCGCCGAAGAACTCGATAACATGAAGGAAGTCATCATTCTAACAGACTTTGATAGGCAAGGGGTATACCTAGCGAAACGTTTGGCTCGAATTCTCATTTCCCAGAAGGTAAGAGCAAACCTGGTTCTTTGGCGCGAGTTACGTCGACTCGCTAAATCAGATATTCGAAGCATCGAGGAACTGCCGAAGTACTACCACCGGCTTCAAAATGAGGAGCACGGGTACCCGTACCTCGAGACTGGTTACGAACTTCCTCTCCTGACCAAGGGGAGGAAGCGTGAACCCGGTTATCGAAGAAGGGGTTAGAGGTGTTTCGACATGGTTTGCACCATGTCGACGAGGCGGTTGGAGTAACCCCACTCATTATCGTACCATGCGAGAACCTTGACAAGGGTTTTGTCCAGAACCATAGTCAAGAGTGAGTCGAATACGGATGAGTGAGGGTTGCCAATTATGTCGACAGAGACGAGTGGCTCGTTGGAATACTCCAGGATCCCTTTCATTGGCCCATTTGCGGCCGCATGGAACGCCTTGTTCACGGATTCAACAGTAGCCTCACGTTCTACTTCCGCGACGAAGTCAACAATTGAGCCATCAGGCACAGGAACCCTCAGTGACATCCCACTCAGTTTACCTTTCAATTCGGGTAGCACTTCTGTGGTTGCGACGGTTGCGCCTGTTGATGTCGGAATGATCGAGAGAGCCGCCGCTCTTGCTCGCCTCAGGTCCTTGTGCGGTAGGTCATGAATTCGTTGGTCCCCTGTGTAAGCGTGCGTTGTCGACATGAATCCATGTCTAATCTTGCACTCGTCGTGGAGCACCTTAACGACCGTGGTTACGCAGTTGGTGGTGCATGAAGCTAGCGAGACTACATTGTGCACCTTGGGGTCGTATTTGTCCAAGTTTACACCTGGGACTATCGTGATGTCTGGATTCTTTGCGGGAGCCGAAATCAGCACTTTCTTAGCCCCCCCGTTCATGTGCTTTGCAGCCAGGTTGCGGTCGGTGAAGAGGCCTGTTGACTCGACAACTATACTCACTCCGTACTCGGACCAGGGTATCTCTCCTGGATCCTTGACGGATAGTACTTTGACTTCCTTCCCGTCAACATTGAAACCGTCGGCGCCCACGTTGACGGCGTACTGGAGTTTGCCGAACACTGAGTCGTATTTGAGGAGATGAGCCGCGGTTCTCGGGTCCATTATGTCGTTGACAGCGACGATGTCAAGGCCTTTGGCTTTAGAGGCTCTGAAGAAGCACCGGCCGATTCTGCCGAAACCGTTTATTCCAATTTTGACCAAGACGTGTTTGCACCGTTAAGCGCAGAAACCGGCGCGGAGCATAATACGTTTTCTTTGTAATACAATTCTTCCACTGAAGCATGCAGGGTGTTACTGTGCATAGCGTTTATATGGCGAACTCTTGAAGGTGTGTTCGACTGCTCATGATTCTCACTTTAGAACACGTGAGCACATTAGGAGGATTATTCGTAATTGGGAACAAATTCACAATTTACGGCTACAACGAAATACATGATAGTCGCCCGCTTCGAAGTGGAGGGCGTCGTCGAAAAGCCTGACGTGATTGGCGCCATCTTCGGACAAACGGAAGGCCTGTTCGGTCCAGACTTGGACCTACGGGAGCTTCAGAAGTCCGGCCGAATCGGACGCATAGAAATTTCTCTGGAGTCGAAGCAGGATAAGACCTTTGGCGTAATAACAATCCCTTCGAGCTTAGACAAAACCTCCACGGCCATTATTGCTGCGGCAGTGGAGAGCGTCGACAGGATTGGGCCTTGCAACGCAAAGGTTACCCTCGACAAGTTAGCTGACATTCGAGAGGAAAAACGGAAACAAATACTGGATAAAGCGAAGTCGATTCTGCACAACTGGGTAATCGAAGTCTCACCTAGCACCGACGAGGTCGTGAGAGAGGTTGGAGGGGTTATCCGCTCAGCCGACGTGGTCGAATATGGACCGGAACACTTGCCAGCCGGACCGGATGTGGCAACGAGCAGCTCAATTATCCTGGTTGAAGGCCGCGCTGATGTTGTGAACCTGCTCCGCTGTGGCGTTAGGAACGCATTGGCCATTGAGGGAACTAAGATTCCGCAGACAATCATTGAGGTATGCAAGAACAAAGAAACGACCGCATACCTAGACGGTGATAGAGGCGGCGACCTCATACTGAAAGAGCTGATGCAGGTCGCTCCAGTGGATTTCGTGGCCCGCGCCCCCTTGGGCAAGGAAGTTGAAGACCTTACACCCAAGGAACTGATGAGATGCCTCCGCGAGAAAGTACCAGTCGAGACCGGAAGACCAGCGGGCGCTAGACCGGAACCCGTTCATGTGCCGACGCGACCGCCCCCCGTGCCGCTTCCCCAAAACATGGTGGCAAAGGCGAAGGAGTTGCGAGGAACACTTGAGGGCGTGTTGCTTGACCAGAGCATGGGTGAAATCGCGAAACTACCCGTGAGCGAGCTTGCAGGCAAACTAGTAGACTACCAAGGGGTCGACACAATCATCTTCGACGGAGTTGTAACACAGAGGCTGCTTGACCTGGCAGAAGAGCGAGGAGTGAAAACTGTGGTGGGTGACCGTATTGCCGAGCTTGCGAGAAGGCCGGGCGCAGTTAAGATTATGACGTTGCCGGAAGTGGCCGGCGCGCCCTAGTCGGCCAACTGCTTCTCGCTTACCCCGAACAGCTCCAAGATTCTCATCGCGGCCGGTTTCACCTGGTTTTCCAAGTAGTACTCAACATCAACCTGGTCTTGCTTAACTTGCGCGTAAGGCTCCGCCTTCTCAAACAGTTTGCCTTTCCCTTTCGTGATCACGTAACTGATTTTGTCCCCTACCGCCAAGTACCACCCCTGCTTCAGGAGTTTTTTCGCAACCTCAACGTGAGGGGAGCGAACCTGATAGTCCTCGATGGGCTTCGTTAGAGTTTTGCGAATCGTCAAGTCGGCGATCGGGACTTCCCCGTTCTGCAATCTTCGAATGGTCGTACGGACGTGTTGGACAGCGTTCTCGGTGGACCGGTCGAGAAGAATGCTCTCCAGGACTCGTTCCTGAACTTGTCGGGATATGTCTGACCAGTCGCCGCGAACAACTTCCAGGCCCACAATGTCGAGCGTGCCGTCGGGCTGTAGTCCTGCGTAACGTTTCATAGCCTCGGTGAACAAAACGCGAACATACTTGTGCGCAACTCTGATTTCCAAGTCGAGTTCTCGCTTTGCCCAAGCCGTTAGTTCCTTGATTTTCTCGGGGTCGTTCTGGACGAAGATTGAATCAGTATCCCCATAAATGATGGGTAATTCGAGGGAATCTGCCTTGCTGATTGTTTTGGTGATTGTGTCCCGTCCCAACGCAGCGGCCGACTCGGCGACCTCCCTAACATACCACCGCGCCCCGACCCAACCTGCATAGCCATAACACGCATTCGTGATGATCTTTAGCGCCCTCTCACGTTCCCTCAAAACCTTGTGACGGGTTGATTTCTCCTCAAGGGTTTCTAGCTCCACCTTGACTTTCTTTCGCTGTGTGAGTAGAGCCCTAATGACGGTCCGGTAGAATCCATCCGGCTTTTTCCGAAATTTGTACCCCACATCGGGGATAACGAACACTGAGTCCTCAAGAGCCTTTTCGCTGGGCTTGACGAAAGTGTCCGGCGAGAGGTTGTATTTTTCCATCAGGCTTGGGTACATTGAAGTGAAGTCCAGCACCGCGACATTCTCATGTACTCCTGTTTTCGGTTCGAGGACTATTGCGCCCCGGTATGTGAAGAATGGCTGCTCGTTTCTGGGCGGAATTAACTCACCCTGAAGCCACGCTTCTCTCATTATGTATGAGTCGACACGGAATCCTACGGCCGCAGCCACCACTTGATCCAGCGTCAGACCAGTCAACGTCGATAGTTGCATTGGAAAGTTGATGGTTGCCTCCGCTAGTTCCAAAGAGACCTGAGCCCTGAGATGGACGTCCTGAAGCAGTCTTTCTCGACCTAGCTTCTCTGTCCAGAGCTTGAATCGGTCGAATTCTTCGATCGTTGTGATTTTTCGCGCGGAAGAGACTTGAAGGTACTTGGCGAAGTTTTCGATCGTTTTGACTTTAATCTCAGGGAATCCACCCGCAATGTCAGCCACGTCCAGATTCGCCCTGCCCGCGACGGAAACATGACCGAAGAGGCTCGAATGCGGGTCACTTCCATCCCTACCAACATTGAGCCTTACATTGCGAAGCTTGGCTCTCTCAATCAAATACGGCCAGTCTAGCCTGTTGTTTTCGAAACCCACAATTATGTCGGGGTCGAACTGGTTGACGAAGAATGCAAACTCGTTCAGAGCAGCTGAGTCGTTGTCGCCTTCGTTGACGAAGGTTCTTGATTCTCCTGAGTTTGTAACTGCAGCTATTGCGCGAACTGGGTCCCTTTCAGCTTTCGCAGAGCCCCTCTCTGAGGCCGTAAGTAAGCTGAACCCCATTACCCGCAGCTTCGGGGCCTCATCTTCTTCTTTCCTGACGCTCGCAACGACACTGCTAGCAACATATGCGCGGTTGACCCTGAGACCACCGAGGTCGGCCTCGTCTACGTCGCATTGGTTCCACCCGCAAGGAGTCAGCGTGTAATCAATTATGTACCGAACCGAGAGTCTGATGTCCTGCTCATAGCATTGCGCTCCTACCAGAAGCCTCGGAATTTCCCTGGAGTAACGATTTACCGCCTCGTAATCACTGCAGGTTACCTTGAGAACGGTTCTTTCTTGTCCGAGTAACTTCTTGCCTTCTTCGGTAACTTGGGCAGTCTCTATCGATTCACCATGACTCTTTAGCAGTCTCTCCCGAATCGATTTCAGTTCAACGTTCTTTGCAGGAACGATGTAAAAGTAAGGTTTGATCTGGGTCGCGAGAATTGCAATTCGATGTCCTTCGTCGTCCACACCCCACAGCCGCACGGTTGGCTTTTCAGCATCGTGAGCCTCGTTCACGTCAAGGAGAAAGAAACGGCATTTCATTACTCGTGAACGACCCCCGAACTGAGGCTTAGGCGCATCTTAATCGCCGCTGAACCGTCCGAATAGTAGTTATCAACAGTCATTAACTTCTCAAAGCCTAACTTCAGATACAGCGTAACCGCGCCCATGTCATGGGCGTTGACCTCTAACCATACCTCCCCAACACCGAACCCAACGAGCCGCCCAAATAGCCCTCTCAAGAGAAGCGTCGCGGCTCCCTTCCTACGAGCGTTCCCCACAACTGCGACAGAAATCAGGTGCGCTGACTTTCCGTTTATCGAAGCGACACAGTATGCCAACAGCCTGCCCGACTCGTCAACGACAACGAGGAACGTGCTTGGGTTGTACTCAAGCAGTTTCGCCATCAGGTAGCGCGGATAGGGTGTGGAAAAAGAATCGTCTTCAATTGAGCAAATTTCGCGTAGGTCTAACTTCGAAGCCAAGCGAATTTGGTAGTTCAAGGGGAAAGCAACATTCCATTTTGACATAGCGTACTGTTCGAGGAGGATTAATTACCTGTGCAGTTCTGTCCGGAACATGAGATGACCTATCTCCTCATCAATGTTGGCCAAGAAGCAACTGAACTGCGCAACAAGTTCTTCCATCCGTGAGTTTTCATTCAAGCCACCATGCAGAGAGAAACGCGAAAACGAGCACATACGACAATTAGCAGACCAAAACTGAAGAATCATGACGCCACATCTTTCGCCCCAAGGTTAAATATGGCGAGCTTGCTGTTTTGCGTTCTTCAGTTGAAACGCGAGGACATGTGGGATGTCTGAGAAGAAAGTAGCCCAAAGATGGGGCATCGCCAACATTTACTCATCATTCAACAACACCCTAGTTCACATTACCGACCTTAGCGGGGCAGAGACGATTTCCCGCAGCGCGGGCGGACAACATGTCAAGGCTGACAGGTTGCAGGGGTCGCCTTATGCTGCAATGCAGGCGGCCGGGGCGGCGGCCAGGGTTGCGAAGGACAGGGGAATAACTTCACTTCATATCCGTGTCAGAGCCCCCGGTGGGCACAAGGCCCGAACACCCGGCCCAGGTGCGCAAGCGGCGATTCGCATGCTTGCTAGGGCGGGTTTTAGAATTGGAAGAATCGAAGATGTCACCCCGATTCCCCACGATGGAACCCGTAGGCCAGGTGGCCGGCGCGGGCGTCGCGTATAGGCGCAAAGTAACACGTCCCCCCAAAATTACCGACACCCACCCGTACTCCATAAGATTGGACCAATTCGAAGGGTGCCTCATGTCGGCGTCCCGGCGCGGATTAATGGAAGCATTCGCTTGTGATTTTACGTGCTCTCCATTTCCCCTTGGTCCATTGAACGCTTCCGGCGAACCCTACTAGCCGAGGGCTTCAGAAGCGCTGGTATTTGGCAGATGTGGAAGAAAGGGCAGATTTTCGGTTATGTTCGCCTCCTCCGGAATGATCTGGAATGGCACATCAGGACTTTTGTGGAGGGAGTGTAGAGTCAGAGCTCGAGCCCCCTAGAACCACAATTAAGCATCTCCTAGTACGCCCCGTCAACCACGATGGAGTTCTCGCACAGTTATTGAGCCGACACCGAATTCCGTTCTCATCCCAACATAACCAACCCATTAGAAAGCTCGAGTTTACTTCACGATAGGCGAAGCATAATGAAGCGGCGCGCGCGACCGAGAATGAAAATTCCTCCGACACTGCGACGCATCATACGCAGTCACGAGAAATGGCGACTGGAGAACTGTCTCAACCTCCTTGCATCCGAAAACTACTCCAGCCCCACGGTTCGATCAATGCTGAGCCTCGACTTTGCTAATCGCTACACTTCACATGAAGGGTTCTACATGGGAACCCGATACACAGACGAGCTACAACACGAGACAGAGGAGTTGGCGAAGGAGGTTTTCCACGCAAAGTACGCTGACGTTAGGCCAATCTCGGGCCACTCATGCGACATGATCGCACTCACAGCCCTAGCAAACCATGGAGACAAGGTAATGGTTGTGGGCCCGTCCTTTGGCGGCTACCCAGGCATCTCACAAGACGGCTACCCGAGACTCTATGGGCTCCAGGTTACCGAGTTCCCCTTCAACAAAGAAGCCTGGAACATAGATGCCGGAAAGGCAGCAGTAGCGATCGAACAAGAACGCCCCCGCGTTGTGATTTTCGGGGCGAGTCTGATCCTGTTCCCCCACCCAGTGGAAAAGTTAGCTGACACCTGCCGCAAAGTGGGCGCAAACATTGTCTTTGATGGCGCGCACGTTCTCGGTTTGATTGCAGGAGGCCAATTCCAAGACCCTCTCAGAGAAGGTGCTGAGGTATTGATCGGCTCCACGCACAAGAGTTTCTTCGGGCCGCAAGGTGGGTTAATCGTATCCAACGACCACGCCGACGCACTGCGTGAGGTTGTTCTCCCAGCACTTGTCGACAATGCTCACTGGAACCGAATTGCGGCAATGTACGTCGCACTGTCTGAAATGAAACGATTTGGTAGGCAGTATGCTCAGCAGGTGGTCCGTAACAGCAAAGCTCTGGCCATTGCGCTCGACGAGCATGGAGTCAAGCTTGTCGGAAAGGAACATGGGTTCACCGAATCCCACCAAGTGATCGTAGACATTGCGGCGCCCGAGGAAGGTGCGCGGTTGGCTCGGAGGCTCGAGGAAGCCAACATAATCGCCGACGCTGGAATCAGAATCGGGACTAGTGAAGAGACCAGGCGGGGAATGCGAGAGTCCCAGATGGGCGAAATAGCAGAGCTAATTGCACGGCTCTGGGGTGGCAACGAGGACCCGAAGAAAATCAGGAAGGATGTGTCGCGGATCAGGCGAGAGTTCATGTCGATTCGATTTGCCTAAGACGCCTTGTACCGCAAAATCGCTGCGATTCCACCGAAAGAATCCTTCAACATAACCCCTTCATCAGTCTCGGTCGAAATTACCGCCACGTTCGCGTTTGCCTTCTCGGCAATATCAATCAACTCATCAACCAAGTCTTTCGTTTCGTCCACAGAGAGGGCGGCAGAATTACATTTCTTGCACGCACTAGCCATGAGATCCTGCTCGAATTTCACGAACCCAGCCTGAGGTATCAATGCGTCATCAACAGCGCCACAGTTCTTACATTTCGTGTAAACGTGGAGTATGTTCATCTTCTCAGAGACAAGGAGTAGGTCAACTACGCCTAAGTTGAGGTACTTGCGAACCTGCGTCTCCCCGTAAACACCCAAACCTGTATCGTGACCTATCTCGTAGAGGAATCTCTGAACGAGTTTCTTCTCCTCCAGATACCTAACGCCCTTGAGGACATCCTGGCTCTTAGCAATAATCTCATTAACGCCTTGTTCCCCGACGTATGAGGTGTCAATGGTGGCGAGGATCTTCTCTTTCAACATGTAATTGAGGTAGTCACCTTCAGTAAAGTCGTACTTCGTTGGTCCGGGCCCGCCGACTATGATTCCTTTCAGCCCTGAGATCTTGCTGAGCAGCTCGTAGGAATGTCTCCCAATCCTGTGGAAGTAATCGTTCATCGCTTGCTCTCTGATTCTTTCGAAGCGTCGAGCCGACTGGCCCCCCGCCCGATGCTTCCCAGGTATCCCTGAGCTCATCTGCTGCAGGACTTCCATCCTCTGGCCTCGTACCATTGCCACGACCGCATCGGCCGAGTCTATCACAATAACCCCATACGCGTCCCGCTCCGTCGCCATCGCCAGAAGCGGTTCAATGTGAAATTTCGCATCGCATCGGTAGAAGTACACATTGATCGGTTCCGGGGGTTCTAGGACGTATGTTTCCATTTTTTCCGTTCCAGGGCCACCGTGGGGAATTGCCCCGCAGAAAATCACAAGGCCATTCGGGGGCGGCTCTTTGAACAGCCTCAGGCGTTGCATCGTGCGGTCAATCGCCTCCAGAACGTTTTTCCTTGTAGTCCTGGATTTGATGTTCGTAGCTGTTCCAGATTCTTCTCTGAGGTTGGCCATGACGTCGTGAATCCGCCGCTCAGGAGGAACGTAAAGGGTGATCAGCTCTGTGCCGCGCCCTTCTTTCGAGGCTAACATTTCCAATGTCCGTTTCAGCCTAAACCTCGCAATAGAGTCTGAACTGGACTTAGGCGGCATTGGAAAGTCCTTTCCGCATGGTAACCATTCGGATTTTATATAGTTGGTTGGTGGCGGCGACGCGAAGCTTCACCTTTCAGAAGTCAAATAACACCCAGTACCCAGTACGGCTTGAGGCATAGGTCTTGAAGGCCGTCGTCAAGCTGGGTGGCTTCGCCTTCTCCGACAAAACTGCGAAACCAATCGTCGAAGACTATGTGAAACTCTTCAAGGAACATGTGGGAGAGTCTCAACTTGTCGTTGTCACTGGCGGAGGCCCAATCGCCCGCGTCTACATCAAAGCCGCGCGTGAAATGGGCGTGCCCGAGTCCCAGTGCGACCAACTCGGAATCATGGTCAGTAGGATAAACGCAAGGTTACTTATCGATGGTTTAGGGGAAGACGCCTTTCCTGAAATCCCCGTGAATATAGATGAGTTGCGCCACTATTTTTCGTCAGGAAAAATAGTTGCAATGGGCGGGCTGACGCCTGGACACTCAACAAACGCAGTTGCAGCGATCGCCGCGGAAACGATCAACGCCGACCTCTTCGTGAACGCCACAGATGTTGACGGCGTCTATACCGCAGACCCAATCAAGGATCCGAAGGCCAAGAAGCTGGATGAAGTGCAATTGCCGCGGCTGATGGAAATCCTAGCGAAAGGCGAGATCACTGCAGGAGCATACGACCTAATGGACCCGCTTGCGCTACGAATCATACAGCGCTCCAAAATTCCGACTGTAATTCTGGACGGTCGAAATCCAGAGAACGTCTTAAAGGCCCTCCGGAACGAGAAAACAGGAACGAGAGTGCTTCACTCCTAGGGGGATAGCATTTGACTAAGCTAAGTGAGGTCTTTCAGTCCAGAGCCCAGGTCCGGCTTATGGAGTACCTGCTGGAAAGTGCCGGGTCACAGCGCGTGTTCAATCAGGCGACGCTTGCCAACTTCCTGGGAGTGTCGCCCTCAACTGTAGCGAGGATCGTGGAGCCGCTTGTTAAACAGAAAATCTTGCTATACGAAAGGTTCGACCAGGGAATGAAGATCTTTACGCTAAATGAAGCTGAGGAGAAAACTAAGACACTCGTTGACTTCTACAGAAAATTCAAAGCGCTCTAGCAAAGAAGACGTCCGCTCCGGCTACCTGTCGCTACTGTTGGCAACGTTCCGGAACTTGTCAGCTAAGGATTCGCACACCAACGCGCATACCCGCCATTGTCTTAGGTTGTAGTTTATGCGGAGCTCCTCAAGAGCCTCGACGATCTTGTCTTCTTCCTCTGGTTTCAACGATTTTCCCCAACTCGGGCTGCGCCAATATTTATGCCGTCCTATTAAGCAATTCTCTGATATTTTTCTGGGCGGGAATTAAATGGAAACTCCTCTCTTCATTTCTGAGATGGACTTGATTATTCACAAATCTGCGAACTACTTGATGTTCACATTGGTCAAAACAACGAAAGAGTTTTCGTGCGGCCCACATTGCGGCTTGTAGAATAGCGTTAGTTCATGGCAGCCCAAATCCAGAAAGGTTTTAGTTGAACACTCTGGTTTCACTGCGGAAGAATTCGAATGAACCCTCTCTTCTCCTTCCTTGCCGTATACGTTGCGATCTGGGTCATCATCACTCTAGCGTGGTGGGCGTTCAAGGGGGAGAGATTTGGAGTTTCGGGCCTTCCATTATACTTGATCTACCGAACAACTCGACTGAACAATTGGATTGACCGCATCTCACAGTCTGCCCCCGCGGCTTGGCGGACCATATGGAACCTTGGCATAGTGACCGGAATCGGTTCAATGACGTACATATTCTATCAGCTCACAAAGAATCTATTGAACCTCTTCGTCAGACCGGAGGCCGCTGTATCAGTACAGCCCATAGTCCCGTTGCCCGGCATTGGCGTTACATTCGAAACCTTCCCGTACCTTGTCTTAGCATTGTCCATCACAGTGGCGTCACATGAATTGTCCCACGGTATTGCGAGCCTAGTTGACCGCGTCCCCCTGAAGTCTACGGGCGCTTTCTTCGCGCACCTCTTGATGGGTGGATTCGTTGAGCCCGACGAGGAAAAACTCAACGCAGCCAACAATGCAACCAAGCTCCGCGTCTTCGCAGCGGGTTCCTTCACGAACGCCGTGCTAGGCATATTGTGCGTTTTCCTACTCTTCAACTTCGCCGGAACAATCGCACCCTTCTACAACGTGGTTGCCTCGGGCGTAACAATCGGAAGTGTCCCAGACAACCTTCCAGCACATTCATCCGGCCTGCAGGCAGGCGACATCGTCACAAGCATCAATGGAACACGAATCACCGGGATCAATGACTTACGCCGCTACATGGCCGACGTCGGCCCCGGGCAGGGAGTTGTGGTGGGAACAGCGAGGGGAAGCTTCACAGTCAAGACTGTAGTGGATCCGAATAATGCAAGTCATGCTGTAATGGGAATCAGCGGGCTGGTTGACGATATCGTTTATCAGCCTAAGGTTCCGTTCGTGTCGAGTGATTTCCCAAACATACTCTTGCACGCGGAGTACTGGTTGTCAATAGTCTTGGTGAGTGTTGCGTTAATCAACATGCTTCCTATGTACCCCTTCGACGGAGACAAATTCTTGGAGGCGACATTGAACGTTCTCGGCATTGAGAAGACGAAAGGAATCCGGATGGTTGCCAACGGAGCTGCTTACGGCGTCCTCCTCCTGAACGTCGGGCTCTCCCTCTTCCGATTCGGTTTTCTCAGATACTAGGTGGGTACCGGAAGGTGCTCTGCAAGTTTTGCTCAGCAGACGCCGTTTACACGCGCGAATTCGAAGGGACATCCTTTTGTGCGAAGTGCTTCCGCGAAGCAATTGAAGAGCACGTCAGAAGAACGGTAGTCAAGCATGAAATGCTTGCCCACGACGATCACATCGCAGTCGCGGTTTCAGGCGGAAAGGATAGCCTAGTGCTTCTTCACCTTCTGGTTGAACTGGAGAAGCGCTTTCCGCGTAGCAAAATCACTGCAGTTAGCGTTGACGAAGGCATCGAAGGGTATCGTGACGAGGCTTTGGAGTTGGCCCGAAAAGCCTGCGAGAATCTCGGGGTTCCGCACTTTGTTGTCTCGTACAGAAACCTCTTCGGAATCACTACCGACGAGATTGTTAGGATGCAGCTGGGGCAGACACCTTGCTCACACTGTGGCGTGTTCCGGAGAAAAGCGATTAACAAGGCTGCGCTGATGGTCGGTGCCACGAAGATCGCAATTGCGCACAACCTCGACGACGAGGTTCAGACAGTTCTTCTGAACATGTTGCATGGGGACCCGACGCGAATCGGGCGGTCAGGCCCAGTGCTGCGCGACCCGCGGAGGCGATTCCTCACCCGCATTAAGCCCCTTTGTGATATCCTCGAGAGAGAGGTGGTCCTCTACGCCTACCTGTCCGGGTTTGAGTTTCAGAGTATCGCATGCCCCCATAGCAGCGAGGCGCTAAGAAATGACGTCAGGAATTTCATGAACCAGATGGAACAGAAACATCCGGGCACCAAGTTCACGCTACAGAGAACAGCCGAAAGGCTGCGTAACTCACTAGCTGATACTGCGCCGCCATCTGAGTTGAACGAGTGCGAGAAGTGTGGGGACCCGACTCCTCACAGGCTTTGTGAGGCTTGTCTGATGCTTGAGGCAATCGCAGCCTAGCTTCGAAGGGGTCTATTGCCCCACGGTACCGACTTTATATGATGAATTATGTTGAGATTGATTTGGCGGTGGTAGGAGGATCGGGGAGCCAGCCGTTCCCTGTGACCCGAAATCGGCTATACGCGGGGACCCGTTAACCTGAGGAAGAGGTAGCTCCGGACCTCAGTAGGCCTTCAGAGTCAACGATGATACTCTGCCCCACCGGGCCAGCGTCGGAGGAAGCCCTTCTGAAGGGAAGGGTTTACCTCTTCATCGTCGAACCCGATGAGGCTCGGAAGAGAGCAGTCGTAAGGCGAGCGCCCAGGCGCTGATGGGACCACAGGGTGTAGACGATTCTGAGGAAACCGCGGTGGCGAGGACTGCCAATTCATTGGGGATGCTACCACCGCCATCCATAGTTGCGTAGTAAGCGAATCAAGAACGAGCGCTGAGTTCCCAGTGAAATTCGAACTGAATCGAATTGCATAGTTGGGTAGATATTCTCCGGTGAAGTTAACGCTTAATACAGTGAATCCCTTAGCCTAACAAAAATCCAGAATAGGTTTGCTACAATGAGCCGAAAACCTCCCGAAATCAAGGTCTTCGATAAATGGAGCACTGATGGAATTGAGATTACGGACCCGGGTCTAGGAAATTACTTGAGCGTCACGCCGATCCTTTACCCCCATAGCGGGGGTAGGCACGAGCACAAGCGCTTTCGCAAGGCTTCATTGAACATCGTCGAACGGCTCGTCAACAATATGATGCGACCTGGAAGAGTGGGCGGAAAGAAGGCAAAGGCCATCGGGATCGTCAAGAACGCCTTAGAAATCGTAAACCTGAAGACCGGAAAGAACCCTGTAGAGTCATTGGTCAAAGCCGTAGTGAACACTGCGCCGGCTGAAGATGTGACGAGGATAGCGTACGGTGGCATCGTCTACCCGATCTCCATAGACATAGCGCCCATGCGGCGAATCGACATTGCCCTACGCTTCATGACCGACGGAGCCCGGCAATCGGCTTACAGTAACCCGAGGTCCATTGATGAATGCCTTGCGGAGGAGATCATTTACGCGGCCCAAAGGGACAACAGAAGTTTCGCTGTTCGAAAACGCGATGAAATGGAGCGCGTCGCTCTAGCATCACGCTAAATTAAACGTGCATGTTGTCTGGCTCAACTTTCTTGCAGTTCTCGTTCTAACCCTTAAATATTGGGTGCCAATCTTCACTACGAATTGTAAATTAAACTCTGGAAAGATGATGCATGTCATCCTCTAAGAAACCGCACTTGAACCTTATCATCATTGGCCACGTCGACCACGGAAAGAGCACCATGACTGGGCATTTGCTCTTCGACACGGGGAACGTGGACGAGAAAACTATTGCGAAGTATGCTGATGAGTCCGCCAAGCTTGGCGCTGGTGAGACTTTCAAGTTCGCTTGGGTTCTCGACACACTCAAGGAGGAAAGGGAACGTGGTGTCACGATTGACCTTAGGTTTGAGAAGTTCGAGACGGACAAGCTGTTCTTCACCATTATCGACGCCCCAGGCCACCGTGACTTCATCAAGAACATGATTACGGGCACAAGCCAAGCCGACGCAGCAATCCTAGTTGTTTCGGGTAAGAAGGGGGAGTTCGAGGTCGGCGTTGGGCCAGGCGGCCAAAGTCGAGAACACGCCTACCTAGCCAGAACACTCGGAGTTGCGCAGCTTGCCGTTGCAATCAACAAGATGGACGACCAGACCGTAAACTATGGCGAGGAACGGTACAAGGAATGCAGGAAGGAAATGGAGGCGCTCTTGAAAGTCGTCGGGTATGACACTTCAAAGATCCAGTTCGTCCCTGTTTCTGGATGGATTGGGGATAACCTAGTCAAGCCATCTCCCAAGATGCCTTGGTACAAAGGTCCAACCCTAATCGAGACACTGAACACATTCACAGAACCACCTAAGCCAACGGACAAACCCCTCCGAATACCCGTGCAGGACGTTTACTCAATCACGGGCATCGGAACCGTACCAGTCGGCAGAGTCGAGACTGGCACCCTGAAGGTTGGAGATAACCTCGTCTTCATGCCTGCCAACGCGAGGGGCGAATGCAAGGACATCGAAACTCATCACACGAAGATTCCACAGGCTCTCCCAGGCGATAACATTGGATTCAACGTGAGAGGCGTCGGCAAGACCGACGTGCACCGCGGGGACGTTGCTGGCCACCCCGACAAGCCGCCAACCGTGGCGACCGAGTTCATCGGCCAAATCATCGTAGTCTTCCACCCAACCGCCATCGCAGCCGGATACACTCCGGTGATGCACGCTCACACAGCGACAACCTCAGCAACATTCACAGAGATACTGCAGAAGATTGACGCCCGCTCAGGCCAAGTCACAGAAGAGAAACCGGACTTCCTCAAGACAGGAGACGCAGCACTAGTCAAGATCAAACCGCTCCGCCCGTTGGCTATCGAGGCGTACTCTGAGATTCCTCAACTAGGACGCTTTGCAATTCGCGACATGGGCAGCACGATCGCGGTCGGCGTAGTCAAGCAGATTACTCAGAAAGCTGAGATGGCCGAGAAGAAAGCGTAAGCGCTTTTCTCAACCATCAAACTTCCTTTTCCAAACCACTTTCACCCAGCGAACGCTTTTTAAACGCCCCACTGGCCTAGGGGGTTGGTCTCACACCCCGACGGAAGGAAAAAGCTCTTGGTGAATAAAGCAAGAATTCGGCTGTCAAGCACAGACCAACAAGGCTTGAACAGCATTTGCAGCGAGATCATGAAGATCGCTGAGAGGACCGGCGTGAAACTCCGCGGCCCAATCCCACTTCCAACCAAGAGGCTTTGGGTTCCAACCCGCAAAAGCCCATGCGGCGAAGGAACACATACCTGGGACAGCTGGGAAATGCGAATCCATAAACGCTTGATTGACGTGGACCCGAACGAACGTTTTCTGAAACGCTTGATGCGCATTCAAACACCTGAAAAGGTGTTCATCGAAATCGAACTTCTGTAATAGAACTCGGCGAAACCGAAGTTCCGTAGCACGTGACGATTTAGTTTTGGATTAATGTCAGTTAGCTGCCCGTAGCTCAGTCAGATCCTTCCATGGATCTATTATTGTTAGGTGTGGGGTGGGGGGCTGTAGGGTAGTTTTGTATCCCATTATCGTATTAGTCGTTTCTCAAGCATGTTTCATTGAGTTGATCTTGCGGGCAAGCCTGAAGTCCTTAATGGTCAAGCCGCCCTCGTCATGAGTCGTTAGACTCAGCTTGATTTTGTTGTAGTTGATGGCGATGTCCGGATGGTGATTCATCGCTTCCGCAACTCGAGACACGCGGTTCAAAAACCTGATTACACCCATGAAGTCGTCGAAGACGAACAGCCTCAATATTCGCTTGCCCCGTAACAGCCAGCCGCTGGTTCTTGAAAGTTCGGATCGGATTTGGTTTCCTGCTAGTTTCAAGGAGAGCCGTCACCATGGGTTGATGGATGGTCCCTTGTTTCCCTGCAGTTATTGGTTTTTCTTCATTTGCTTCAGTAGGGCCGTTGGGATGGGTCTGCAACCGCAGCGCTTCTGATGCTCCACGTGCCACTTCATCCTCTGCTCCAATGTTGGATTCTTGGGCATCTGGTTCTTCTCATGCCATTCTTTGTTCACGGTTCCAATCCCCTAACGATCGTATTACAGCCGACGCCAAACGTGATCGCAGTGAAGACCTGGAACTGTGCCCGACATGCGAGTCACGTGCTCACTAGCGTCTCAGGGGCCTGCGGCTGATTAGATCTTGGCGTAGATGTTCTGGCTCTGTATCCCCCGGCTTGAAATGTCCTGTTCAATCTGCCGGAGGAGTAGGATGCGTTTGTACGTGGGCGGATGGGTTGAGAAGGCCTCGTTCACTGAGCCCCACCTCGATTTGGCCTCCTGCTGCATAGCCAGCTCAAGCTCATGCTCGTCGAGAACACCGTTATGGTCCAAGTCGTACTGGTTCTTGTTCTGCATAATTTGCCGAACCTCATCCTTAGCCAAGGCTGGGTCTGAAATGTACAACGCACGGGCACCGTGGGACTCTTGGTTGCTCAAAGAAAGCCCATACGTTATTCGGGTCAATGCGCTCTCCAAATTCTTTGGCGCACCCGTGAGGTAGGCTGAGAAAACGTCAGCGAAATGCTCGCGAAGCCTGCTCAGACGCATTACCAGGAGCTGTGAAATGAAATAGACAGCCAGCGCGAGCACTCCCGCAAGAATAAGGTACCCGGCTCCATTGTCACGCTTATTGCGATTGCCGTAAACACTGAAACCAAACGCCATTCGAACGATCACATAAGCGATTAGTGGGATGGCGGATAGGAAGGTCATGACGATGGAGTCCTTGTGGCGTACGTGCCCCAGCTCGTGGCCAATGACCCCTTGAATCTCATCCTCGTTCAGTTGGGACAACAGTCCTTGGTTCACAGCCAACGTCATGTTGTTTGACGAGTTCCCGAATACGAAAGCGTTGGGGGTCGAATCGGGCACCAAGGCCAGCCTCGGCGGCTTCACACCAGCGGCCTGAGCAAGCTTGGCGACAACGCCCTCTAGCCAAGGATTTTCCCCAGCCTGCAAGTACCGAAGGTGCGTCGAGGCTCTCACAATGTACGGGCTAATCGCAAACTGAATCAGCATAAAGAACAAGGCTAGAACGAGCGCGCCTGTCAGGATAGCTGCCGGTGACAGTTCCAGGCTCGTTGCATAACTGAAGAAGAAGGAAACTACCGCGATGAATGCGAAGAAGATGAAGAGCGTGAGCAGAATCGTGGTGAGCATTGTGCCCTTGAGTTTACTTATGTTCGCCATTCTGAATTCAACTGCCGAGGAGTCTTATGGCTTAAAGCGTTGAGCGCATTAAGCCTAGCTAAGCAGCTGTGTGAGCCCTTTGGTTCAAATCGCCCGTGAGATCAACTGCTCGCACTGTGGAGCTCCCCTCCAGGTTCAGCCCGGTGAAATCCTAGCCACCTGCCATTACTGTGGGTTCACTAGTGTCATCGAGACCGGGAAACCCTTCGAGTTTGAGCATTCGCTGATCCTGAACATGGTGCAGGCGCCGCAGGTTGTGGGCGCGGTTCACAGTTGGATGGGGAACAGCTTCATCGCGCCAAAGGACCTCATGAAGAAATCCACCATTGCTGAGCAGAACTTGGTGTACCTTCCTTTCTGGGTGGTGAGCGGGGAGGCCACTTCGCATTACAAGGGTATCTTTGAGCGCATTTCTCCCGCAACTGAGCAGGAGGGGGACATTGCCGACACGTATGATTGGTTGGTCTTGGCGCGGAAGCAGACGGATTTTCCAACCCGAGCCTATCACCTCTCCCTGAATGGAAAAATTCCATTCGAGGCCACAAAGATCGAGGGCGGTGCGAAGACTTTGAACAGTGAGATGACCGCTGACGAGGCGGTTAGCCAGGCGAAGAGTGAGATTGAGAGGTTGCACGAGCAACTTGCTAAGGATAAGGTTGACCGGATCATAGACTTGAAGGCGGAGTTGAAAGTGTCCGAGGCGGTGTACTTGCATGCCCCGGTCTGGTTCGTGAGCTACGAGTACAAGAAGTCTAGGTACCAGGTTCTGTTGGATGGGTCGTCTGGTGAAGTAATCAAAGGCGACCTGCCAAGTGTGGATTTCAAGTTACTATAGCGGGTTGTGGGTTTGGGGTTGGTTTAGGTTGCTTGCAAGAAAAGTGTGAACGAGTTCATTCGCTGAGTCGTGGCTGTTTCCGACGCAGACGACTCGCTGAGTTTGAGGCACACTTCACGGTTGAAATTACAGGAAACAGCGCCACGCCGCAGCCGGTCTGCGAGTTAGCGAGCTGATAATACTGAGGGACACTATTGGGCCTCCATACGAATACCCCTGTTCTGCAGTTGGCATTTTCAGTTGTGTTACGCTGTGTGCCAGATGACCGAGGCAAGACAACACCCGGGAGTGTTATGAAATGGACTTCAAACCAGCCGCAGCCCCTAACGTTCTCCCCCACTAACCCAGGACCAAATTCACAACCCCTAAAAGCGCAAGCACCAAACTCTCCAACGAGTCAACGACCATGTCTGCTAGGCCCCCGTTAGAACGCATCAAGGAAAACGAGAAGCTTCTCGAAAGGTTAATGTTGATTCTGCCTGGCTTTCGCGGCTACAAACAGCGAGAACAGAGGCGTGAAGCCGACAAAATAGTCAGAGACTACATTTACAACGTGCTTGAACACGCAAAAGACGACCTCACCAGTTGCTTCCAAGCCCTCTCCGACGCGAAGGCGACCGAGCTGCTGGAACCCATGAATCGGCTTACGGCACAATTGGACCGAGTCGCAGAGAAAATCAACCACGGGGCGTATGGTTACAGTGGGTTCTTTGACGCCATCAAGATTGAAGAGCCCGAATTGGACCGCATGCTCGATTATGATACGCAGCTGATGGATTCCGCGCGCAAGTTCTCCGAAGCAACCGCCTCATTCAAAAGTGACCTGGACCAGAGCAAATTGGATAACGCCCGCAACTCCGAGAAAGCCCTGGAGAGCTCCCTCCATAGCCTTGAGCTCGCTTTCGATCAACGTAAAACGGTAATTGAAGGAGTAAAGGTCTAGAAAGCATGCCACAGATCATAGAATGGGTTTCAGCAGGCGCCGATGACATTGTCTGGCGCTACCCAGTAGAAGACGTCATCTGGGGCTCCCAACTGTTCGTTCATGAATACGAGGCGGCAGTATTCTTCAGAGACGGGAAAGCGTACGACACCTTCGGACCCGGCCGCCACACCATCACCACCCTAAACCTTCCCCGGATAACAACAGTAATCTCCCGGATAGCCGGTTTCGATAAGACACCATTCAAGGCCAACGTTATTTTCATTTCCACCAAACAATTCAATGGCAAGTTTGGTAACCGTGCTCAAACAACCGAACTGGCGCCACTTCTAACCTTCGGGTCCTTCTGGTTCAAAGTTGAAGACACGACTCTATTCGTGAATGAGGTCGTTGGCGGCCAGAACGCGTACTCGACCGCTGACGTCAACAATTTCCTCAGAGGCTTCATCAACGAGAAAATGATCGACGTCCTCTCGAAATATGACTTGCAAACCGTGTTCACGAAACTGGATGATACATCGAACGAAGTTAAGGCAAGCCTCATCGACTACTTCAAGCGCATTGGAGTTCAAATGGTCGACCTCAAGTTCGAGGGCATCGACACCACACCCGAATTCCGTGACCGCCTCTTCTGGCTCAAGTCAGGACGCGTCTCAGGAGATGAAGTGATTCGCATGGAGACGGTGAGGCAGGCAGCGACTGAGCTCGGAAAATCTCAGGGTGGGGGCGCCGCCTTCGGCGCCGGCATGGTCATGATTCCACCACTGTTCCAAACAACGCCGACTGGTGCAGGAATGTCAGTGGCCCTGATCATCTGCCCCAGCTGCCAGGCTCATATTCCTTCAACGTCGAAGTTCTGCCCTAACTGCGGCCAAACCATAGGCGGAGGCGAAACTCAACCGAGCAATGTCCCAGTCAGAAAATGCACCAAGTGCAACGCCGTCGTCCCAACCAACGCCAGCTTCTGCCAAAGCTGCGGCACAAAACTAAGTTGAAGGTCGCTTAAACCGAGTATAGGCCAAGAAGACCAGCCCAAAGAAAACCAGCATTGCCGCTAAGGCGTAACCAGCCAACACCGCCTGAGCGGACACTGAAACCCAAAGAACACCGATTACGAGCGCTAATGCACCGTAAGCCAGAGTTGTTCTCGGCGACATCTCATACGACCCGCGAACTTTCGTTTTCATAACAGCCATGATTGAGAAGATCACTCCAACCCCAATCAGGAAAAGAGCAGGGGTCTGGTTGCCCGCAACAAAGCCGGCCAAGTACGAAACCAGGATAAGGCCTAGCAACAGCATGACCGAGCCGACTAAGTAGGTTTCGAATCTGCGCGAGACTGGCAACTCTAATCTAACGAATTACGAGCGTTTGTCGGCTATATTTGCTCACCTATGAAATGCCGAGTCTTAGCGGTAAGAAAAGGGACAGGGCTTATTTGTTGATTCTTCGCTCTAGGGCCTGAGGTGCGGGGATACCAGAGCCAGGTCAAATGGGCGGGTCGCGTGCTGCGTTTGCGTGCGGCATGCGTTATGCCTACGCTTGGCCACGCGCGCTACACTCAAGATTCGCGTAAAAGGCCGTGAGGCTTCGCGCGCGGGTGAGCTATCCCGTGGCGTAGGCCTTCGTGGGTTCGAATCCAACCCACTGGCGTTTCGGACGAACCCAGTGGTGTGGCGAATGTCCCACTCCCCGCACCAACCCACCATCCGGGCGGAGCACGCGGACAAGGTGACGGGAGAACAGCGGATTACGCCTTTCCGGAAAACATTCCTTCGAGGTTGAAACGTTTCTAGCCAAACCAGAGGGTGTCTGCACTGCACCCACGATAGTGGTGGGTACAAATCCCACCGACATCACCAAGAATCCTAGATTACGACCAGCACTACGGATGGACATGTCGCCTTGAGTTTTGACCAGCTAGGTAAACTATGGATTGTTGACTCCGGCTCCGTGGATTTATCATGCTTCGCATATTTCAGCTCTCTTTGGATGTCGTCTAGAGAATTGGTTACAGTAGTTTAGTTAAGTACTGTTTTCTTCTCAGATAGAAGCCCAGTGCTACGGAGAGAAACGCGAAATCGAAAATCAGTTCCAAGGGATGGCCCGAGTAATATGTTCCCGAAAGATTGACAAATCCTGAATAGATGTCGGCTGCGCATGCGAGCACAAGGCCTATGATGAGAAATATGTACGGCCTCCAAAAAGTGCCCCTCGCGAAAATCATCAAACTCGAAAGGGCTATTGACAGTGCTATAACATCAAGGATGGGATAAGCCAAACTCACAAACGCTCCTGAAAGATCATGCCCTTCCCGGAATATGGGGGGTAGTAAAAGCCAAAGTCCAACCACGGAGACGATTACTACAACTACGATAACTGCTCTCGTTTTCCATTCCGCGACAGCCTCCGCTCTGAAAGGCCATATTTGCATTAACAGCCCAACCATGAGCGGTAGATAGGCAGCAAGGTCAAACGCATCTGCAAGCGATGGGTATGGAGGCGTTATGCCGACCGCAAGTGGGTACCAATAGAAGATCACTTCTGAGAGAAACCAGAGAAACAGAGCCAGCATGAAACTGAACCAGACAACCGTGAGCCTATCATCTCTCCTAAGACCAACCTGAATCACGGTCAAGATCGCCATGACCAGTGCACCGAAGACAACCGTCGGAGACAAGGCGATTGAAAAGGTCAGCAGGATCCTGTTTGACTGATTGAAAAAGTACACAATTGAAATCACAATCGCGATCAGGAGTGTTGTGTTATATGCTGACCACAGTGACAACCGATCAGCCTTACTCAAGCTGGATTCCCACTCGAACTGGGCATCCGGCCATCCCATAGTCTACTCTTCAGATCTTCAACGTATTCTGCTAGTGTCCGCCCCGTAGTCTCCGTGAATTGCACACTGTATTTGCGGTAAAGGTTTCTTACAATTGACCTTCCAAGGGTATTTCCACCTATTCCAAACGACCCATTTAATGACTCAAAGAGGGCACCAAGATGTGAGGGCATTTCATCTATAGAGATCCCTATGAAAGCCTGCAAGTGGTTTGTGAATGCTTCCGAGACAGACCTACCGAGGACGGCCGCAATAGTCTCCTCTACCGTTGCCACTAGAATTCCGTCGAAATCAGTGCGGCCTGTGTTTTCCGTTGTTTCGATGGTTATCCATCAAACCGGCAAATACACAATATGCGTCGGCCCTAATCGCAGTTCCGGTTGGAGATTATCCGGAGGAATTTGCTATCAGGTTGGCAACTCGCCCATGTAATGGATGCTTGGTTGGCATGAGCCACATACCGCTTGAAATGTGCATACGAACTACCTATTCGAGTATCCGAATTTTCTTGGTTTACGTCCTTAGCTCAGCCAAAGTGCCGGCATCTGACTTTGAGCCATCCGAGTTCTTTATCTTCCACATCTACAAGATGCTGCTTTCGTGATACAACACACCAAGAACTGAATTGGGGTCGGGGATAATGCCCAACGTTAAAGCAAACGTGAAATCCCCTTAACTGTTGTTGCAGACTTGAAACATACACCCCGGTCAAAATTGTTAGTCGATGTGCTTTCGCCCGCGACATTTTGCAGTCCAAAGGAATTTGTGCGCAGACTGCTCCGCACGAGCAGAAGCAAAACATAGACCCGAAACAATCGTATCGAAAAGCGATTACTATGATTAGTCTTGTTCGACTCGAAAAGTCAGTAGCTGACAGTATTCTCACCTCTGCACTTGATATGTACCCGAGAGAGACGATTCTTCTCTTACGCGGAAAAGCGGAGAAAGACCAGATATCGATCCACGAGGTTTTGATTCCTCCCCTGGCTACGCATGGGCGTGGATTCTCGGGTTTCTCGAACTTTATGCTCCCAATGGATCTCAGTGTGATGGGCGTTTCGCATTCGCATCCCTCCGGCGCCCTCCAACCATCTATCCACGACTTGAACCACTTCTATGGTCGAGTAATGGTGATCACAGCGCACCCATTCCAATCATACAATGACATCGCAGCCTTCAACAACCACGGCGACAAAATTCCACACGAAGTGATACCTGACCAGCTGCGAGAAAACAACGACTCGTTCTACTAGTGTGAGGTATTGCTGAGACCGTGCGCGGCATTTGCTTGATGTAAGAAAACAACCGGCGCCGCTTGGGGTCCGCCTTCGGGTGCACTCGGGAGTTCTTGTAGCCTAGAAATCATAGCGGCCCACCCCCATGTCCATAGTCCGCTAGCACAATATAATTCCGAAGGCTACACGTAGTTGCCGTTGACGCCATAACTAGACAATGTAAAGCCGGAAATGGCAACAACCTCTAAGAACACGGAATTTGCAATTGCACTCTCAGAACGTTAGTGGTTGTCCTTTGAATCCCAATGTTGCCGGGAGAATGCTTCCGAAATCGTTCATCTACATTCTGATTCTTGTCGTTAGCCTGCTGAGCTTTGCTAGCAACAATACCCTCGTCAATACACTGTCTTCTCCTGTCTTGGTCGAAATGAACCACCTTCAGGTCCGCGCTGATTCAATGAATTCAACTTCGTCCAGGGGGCTTGCGGTTGACATTTACACCGACACTGCTGGTCGGGGACAAAACGTCTCGATTGGAACTTACCCCGTTGGGGAACAGATCAAATTCTATGTCTATGTGAGTCAAAATTGCTCATTCACACTTAATCTGATAACACCCAACGGCTCGGTTTGGAATCGAATGGTTGCCCCAATGAGCGCTGGAACTTTCGTGGATTATGTTGACGCTGAATACCCAATTGGAGCTTGGAAAATAGAGACCATAGCCCAACAAGGGTCAAGGGCCGTCACAGAAACCGCTCCGTTCGAGGTGGTCGAGAAGACACCTTTCACCCTCACAAGAACGTACTCCTTCAACACGAGTACGATCGAAGAAGTCAGGTTCAATGGCAAAGTAGTCAGAACATACCTTTACCCTGTAGGAGGAGTTTATGCCTGGGACGTACAGGTTGACCAGATCTATTTCGGACCGGACATTAGAAACGTCACCGTGAAGGTCCAGCTATTCGCTATTTCCTACACACCGAATTATCCCCCTGGATTCGTGGATTACAACATCACTTTGGGGGACCACGTCGAAGTATACGGCCTAATCTCTCAGACACAAGGCCAAGATATGACCGTCACATTGAACGGTTCCGAGAACTACTACATCAAGAAACAAAGCACTCTATTTGAATCTCCAGAAATCATATTCTTCGCAAGGAAAATATTCGCCGACAATCTCACAGTAAGAATCGAAGGCGTCGCAATCCCGGGGAACCAAAGTGCAACCATAAGCAATGTAAATTGGAATTGGGGGGACGACACGTCTTCAGACCACGGATTCCCCGCAACGCACGCCTACGCCAAACCGGGCACCTATCTTATCCTCATCAAAGCCTTACAAAGCGATGGATTGACGACAACCAAATCTATCTCAATAACTGTTCCAGAAAACGCTTATTCTGTAGGCACGGAGACAACGACAAGCGGCCTCACAAACATCCAGACAACGAATCAACCAACACCGTTGACTGAAAGCACACTTGAACTTTGGATAGGCTTGCTGTTAGTCGTTACACTCGCAGTTGCCTTAGCGACTGTCACGATAATGAGAGCTCGCACAAAGAAGTCTGCGCTAAATAAGCCCAATTAGGAAAGTGAATGCATATTTCTAATCATACGTCGCACAACGCTGCCAAACATACGTTGCAAAGATGCTATGTTCCGTAACAAATCAGCACTAGGATGAATAGGACGATCAATTGGCTGGTCGAACTGGGCACATCGGAACAGCGTGTGGCTATTCGCTCAACAGCGTCCCTGGCCCGAGTCGCACTCCTAACAAGCACAGTCTTCGCTCCCTCATAATCAGGCATGCAACTTCTGTGTCTCTTGCGATAATGCTGCTTGAGTCCATGTTTAATGCTAAAGCGTCTCTCGCAGTAAAGACACGAGTATAACCCGACGAGAGGCAGCTGAACGTCGGAATCCCCCGTTTCAGAATTCTGGAATGCCCGAAACATACCCATAACCCGAGCTTAAGGAAAACTACGCCTCGTAGTTAGTATTTAATTGGAATGGACGAATCATCCTCACCCGCTCCCAAACGGGCGAGGCCAAACAAGTTGAGCGAATGAAATCAACGGCAGGCGTCACCAATTTTGGCTTTGCACTTGGCTGGCGACAGAAGTGCGCTTAATAGGCCGGCGGAAAACTGCAGCGCGCACCTGTGCAAACCCGTGGGACCATCTATGAGTTCTCAATACGCTCTGAATACCATCAAACGGGGAGCGCTCAGAGCCTCGTTAGGAATGCTCTGCATCCTGAGCATGTTAACTCCGTTCGGGGAATCGTTAGATTCGACTTTGACCTTGCACATGGTGGTCCAGCATTTCTTCTATCTGGCTGGCGGCTTCTTGATTGCCTCTGGGGTAGACTTGGTCCTTCTCGGCTCCTCCAAATTCTCCAGCACGCTAACGGCAGCGTACTCGAAGCTGCTGAAGGCCAACGCTTCCATAAACAAACGCGGATTCGTCACGTTTGTTATCGCGGGACTGTTGACCGCATACTGGCATATTCCCGTTAACTTCGACGCCGCCGTATTGAACGATCAGGTACATATCGTGATGCACTTCACATTCACAGTGGTTGGTTCCCTGATGTTCATTGGGGCTAGTCTCTTGACTGTGAGAATGCGGCATGTGCTTCTTCTTGTCCCCGGCAAGGCCATGGGCATATTCGGCGCTTTCCTGCTCTTCACCACGATGTACGTGTACCCTGTCTACCCTTCACCCGAGCAAACGGAGGCGGGATTGGTTATGGTGGTCATGATGCTTGTGATGGACTTGACGATCGTTCCGTACTGGCTTTACAAGTACTTTGGGAAACCTTCAACTGGCGTTATGGTTCATAGTCCGAAGGCCTCAACACCGTGACCGAAACGGAACACTGAGTGCCCCTCTGCTTCCTCCATGGCCTAAATCAGGCATCGTTTGGCGTAACAAAGCCGTCCGCACGAAACAGTTGTTCTTGCATCGATTTCCTACGGCGACCTTCAAAACTATTATCTAACTTTATGCTTCGAACTGTGCGCCGGCATTTTCATGCGTACGTCCTGCGCTGCATTTGGTGTTTTGAATGGTTGATTTTTGTTCGAAATGCGGCGCTTACATTTCTTCCCATCGGCATGTTTGCTCGGGATGCGCCCCGATTGCAGCAAGTAGGTTTGAACAGTTGACTTTGTCACCCTCGGACCTCACAGACGAAGTTGTGTTGGATCATTTTCCAAGCACAACCATGAGACAGTATCAGAAGGCCCTCATTCGTGGGACAGTTCAGGCATTTCAGTCTGGCAAGAAATGCGTGATTGTGACTGCACCGACCGGCTTCGGCAAGAGCTATCTCAACGCTGCGTTTACTTCAGTCACGAGATCGTTCTACGTAACACCCCAGTTAGCGCTGATCGACCAGCTACTCGCAGACCCCAACCTACGAGGTCGTTTTGTTGAGATTAAGGGACGTCAGAACTACCGATGCTACTACAGCCCTCAGCGAGGTGTACATCTCGGTAAATGTGAGACAGAGGATTATCCTTGTCGCGAACGCTTTGACGTCTGCCCATATTGGATGCAGAAACAGCTGGCCCTTCAAGCTCCCAGTGTCCTGATGAGCCTAGCTTACATGATCTTCGAGGGCACGACGGAGGGAAGTGAAACCTACCTTGGAAAACGGGACCTGTTAGTGCTAGACGAATCTCACAACCTCGAAGAACAATGTCTCAACCACGTTTCCTTGAAGTTCACACCTTTCTCGGTTCCGTATGAAATCTATCACAAATTTCTCCCGAGTTTGAAAAACGTGGATGGAAGGGGGGAGATGGAGGTCCTCTTGGCTGATGTCGCTGGTTACTTGAAGCTGATACTGGGACGACTCGAAACCAAAACCGAACAGAACGGCCTATCGATCGTGGAAGCAGAGAACAAGAAAGTAATAGAGAGATTCCTTGAGAACTACCACCTCTACATGTTCTCCAATTCAGAATGGGTGTGGGAGATTCGCAACGATCAACTCCTCCTCCAACCTGTTTTCGCAAGAGAATTCATGAAAGACCTAGTGTGGAAGCGCGGTGAATACTATCTCATATCATCTGCAACAATACTGGACCCACAAGCGTACATAAAACTCAACGGGCTGACCGACTTCTTGAAGGAGGATGAAATCGAAATCCTCGACGCCCCAAGCACGTTCCCGGTAGAGAATAGGCCCATAATTGACTCGACCGTTGGGCTACTCTCAAAGCAGCAATGGGATCACAACATGCCATTGGCAGTCGCTGCCATCGAGGAGATTCTCAGGAAAGAAACCGGGAACGTGGCCATCCACTGCCATTCCTACAGGCACCAACGAGCACTAGTCGCAAACCTGTCACGAAACCTGAGGAGTAGACTAATTGTTCACACGGGCAAGGACCGTGAGGAGAAACTTCAAGAATGGATGCGGTCACGAGGAAAAGTTTTCGTTTCAGTCGCCTTCAACGAGGGCCAAGACTGGAAGTACGACATCTGCGATTGTCAAATTCTGCTCAAGGTTCCCTTCGCGGACATTGGGGACAAGAGAGTGAAGAGGCGGCTTGAGCTAGGGCATCGTCAATGGTATGTGAATCAAGCTATGCTTGAAGTCATTCAAGCGTACGGCCGCGCCATTAGGGCCGAAGACGACACCGCGAGGTTTTACGTGGTGGACGGGAGTTTCGTTTCACTGGTCAAGGATACGTGGCCATTCATACCCGAATGGTTCAAGGCAGCACTTCCTTCCACTTTCAAACAGGGTTTCGAAGGTTAGACCACTTCACTCGACGGGTTGTAGGGCGCAGGTTTAGACCTTAAATTGCGAAACAAGTACTTGTGTTCCAGAACTGCACTATCAGTGTGGGGAAATTCGTGATGAAGGAGCCGACAAAGAAATTCGCTTTGCCAGATGTTCAGATTCCCGAAAATGTGCCAATTGCAATGCATGGTTTCACAGAGTTTTTCAAAGGATTCGAGAGCGTGCCCGCTGTCCGGGAAATATTCGGGCAGGAAACCGAAAGAGTGCTGAGAGAGCTGAAGGTGGAATTTTTCAGCTCCAAGTTCGGTTACATGGGCGTGAGCGACGAGGACGGACACTTGATTGTGAGCGCATACTACCTGAGAGAAGGGGATCGAACAAGCAAGTACCTAGACGTAGTCCATGAGCTCGTGCACGTCAAACAGTTTAGAGCGGGCAAGCCGCTTTTCGATGAGACGTTCGAATACCATGACCGCCCGACGGAACTTGAGGCATACAGGCACGCCGTGCAGGAGGCTCGCAGACTCGGCATGGGGGACACGGAGTTGTTTGAGTACTTGAAAGTTGATTGGATGGAGGATGATGAAGTGCGGAAGCTTGCCCGTAACCTCGGCGTGAAGCCCCCCAGCCGACCTCGAGGAGAACGAGTAAGATAGTCCAGATCGCTACCTGCCAGCGTGGACACTTACTTAGGTCTCCGACCTCGTCCCCTAAACAGTCAGGTTAGGTATCGAGAGATACTGTCTGAGGGCTACGAGACCGATTAACACCAAGACAACAAGATATGACCCAGGTTTGCCGGTGTAAACGTGAAGCTAGACATCTCCAAGATTCATTGGCGCCGGGTTGTCCTCGCAGGTATAGCTGCACCCGTCCTCGCTTTCATCTTCCTCTGCCTGGCGGTGACTCTATACGCCGTCGGGGTTGCAATCAGGACTGGGCAATTTGATTCAACCCTCATCTCCAAGTTCGTGGTCCAAGTCGGCCCTTCGGCTACACCAATCATTGTGATGTTCGCGACCGTCTGGTCTGCTATGCACGTATCGCGCAAGGCGCAATAGAACGAACCCTCCATGGGATTCTCGTCGGCTTCATCGCAGCCGTCCCGGCGCTAGTGATAGGAATAGCCCTGGCACCGTCGACCTAACGGTCCTGTGGTTGGCTGTCCTCACGATCGCAGCAGGATTCATCGGTGGCCAAATGGGAAGTCAGGAGCAGCAACGTAACAGACAGGTGAGAACTAGCACTTGAAATTCAAACGGAAACACAGAGAGAACATTGCCCTACCCGGCGCAGCTCCAAACAACACGAAAAACCTAGGCGTAACCCCTAAATTCACCCCTCCAAACTATAGACTGTAGTTGGAAGCAATTGCCCAGTAAGTCTACGCCTGCTGTTCAGACCATAGATGTGACCAAGGTCTACCGCGTGGGCCACATGAACTACCCCGCGCTAAGAGGCGTCAGCTTGAAAATAGACAAAGGCGAATTTGTCGCCATAATGGGACCGTCAGGAAGCGGCAAATCCACACTCCTCAACGTGGTGGGAGCCCTCGACCCCGCATCCTCAGGCAAAGTGATCATCGACGGAATCGATCTGAAAAAACTGAGCGAGGATAAGCTGGCCCTCCTGCGAAACCTGAAACTGGGCTTCGTGTACCAATCCTTTAACTTGATTCAGAGACTCTCATCGATCGAGAACGTCGAGATGCCACTAATCTCCAGAGGCATGCCTGAGAAGGTGCGAAAGAGCAAATCACTGAAGATGCTTAGTGCCGTCGGCCTGGGAAACAAACCGAACAAACGACCGGCCGAGCTCAGTGGCGGAGAGCAACAGCGAGTAGCGATTGCCAGAGCCCTAGTTACAGAACCGGCCTTAATAATCGCAGACGAACCCACTGGCAACTTGGACTCGAAGACGACTAGTGAAGTGGTGGACCAGTTCATCAAGGTAAACAAGGAATTTGGAACAACCATACTAGTGGTCACCCATAACGCGGAGATTGCCAACAGGACACAGCACGTCATCTCGCTCAAAGATGGGCTAGTCGAAAAGGAAGAATACCTCCAACGATTGGACTCTTATCAGGAAAGGTAGAACTCATGCAAATCGTTGACATGTTCAAACTCGCTTCCAGAGCACTGATTGACAGGAAGATGCGAAGTGTTCTGACAATACTTGGAATCGCGGTAGGGTCGGCGATCATCCTCGCTTTGATCGCTAGCTCAAGCGGACTAAACGCTGGAATTTCCAGCAATATCGAGAAGACAGGCGCTAACGTTCTCACAGTACGAACTGCAGGAGGATTCTTTGAGGCCGGTGCGTCAAACACTTACCAGCTAGGTCAAATTGATGTCACGTACCTCAAAACAATACCTGGAGTGGTCGCAGCATATCCGTATTACAGCTATGGTGCATCAATCAACCAAGGGGGAACTTCACTCCAAGCAAGTATGGTTGGGATAGATTTGTCTGCTTTACAGGCGCTGTACAAGGGGTTGACGATCGCTGAAGGGCGCATTCCTCTGTTGGGCGATACGACATCCGCCGTAGTAGGCTGGGGAATCGCGAACCCGACATCTGGCACAGTCATTAGCATCAATCAGATGATTTCAATGTCCGTTACCGGCATTAAAGGAGCTAAAGGAGCCATATCCTACGCGACTCTGGCAACCGGAATTCTCGGACAGTACGGTACAGCATTATTCTCGAACATTGATGATACCGTGTACATATCACTACAAGCGGCACAATTTCTCTCCAAGAGCCCATACTTCTCAGGAATCTACGTTATAGTCGACAACACGGACGATGTTACCAACGTTCAGAATGCAATTACGACCTACTACTCAAGTAATGTTCGAGTCATAAGCCCCGGGCAAATCCTATCAAGCATCCAATCAATCACAGGACAACTCACCGTGTTCTTGGGGGCCATCGGGGCCGTATCGTTGTTTGTAGCCACTGTGGGCATAGTCAACACGATGTACGTTTCCGTGATGGAGCGGACAAGGGAAATTGGAATTCTAAAGGCCATAGGCTACCGGCCGAAGCAAATAATGGGCATGTTCCTCTCTGAGGCCGCGTTAACAGGAGTTGTCGGAGCCATCTGCGGAGTGATTCTAGGCTACATACTTTCGTTCTTGATGGGCGGAATGCTCGGTGGAGCCACTCTATTTGGAGGCGGTCGCGGTTTTGGCGGAGGAGGCGGCGGAGGAAACACAATTCAACCAGTTTTCTCAACGGAACTCATCGTGTTCTCGTTGACCTTCCCCATCCTCCTAGCAACAATAGCAGGCCTTTACCCTGCTTGGCGCGCCTCTAGGATGAACGCAGTCGTCGCCTTGAAATACGAGTAAGCAAACGGGCATGCACAGAGTAGTAACCTACATTCCTGATCCTCGAACGCATGCGCAGAGCTGACAGGTGTCGAGGCCAAGCGTTGAGTTTGCATAACAGGTGATCTATTATAAGCTGGAGTCTCGGAGTCCCGGCTAAGTCAGGGCCTCAGGGTCCGTATTCCAAGATTGACCGAGGTTAAGGTTTGCGAGTGCAAGTACGAGAAGACACTTGGAGCAACGATGTTCGGGGAGCCGAAGAAGACCCCGTATAGGTAACTTAGAATCTGAAAGAGAATCGCAATTAGGCCACCGGCCCCCTGACCTCGACCTGTAAATTGGGGAGTCGGACGCCTGATCTGTACGAGAGTCTCCCCGCGGACAACGTATGGCGAACTTGCCTGCCCATTATCAATCGCAGAGGCCGTCACCACTATCGTATAGTTGCCTGGAGCAATCCCAGATTTGAAGACAACCAGCACACTGAATGGTCGGGGTATGTTGGGATCCACTTCACCAATGTACACACTCGCCGAAGATCCGGGAGCCGCAGCATCAGAGGTCACACTCACGTTTGCACTGTATGCGGCTAAATTCCCATTGTTGAGAATGTTGCCTGAAATCGTCACGTTGCCCCCTGGCACAGTCAAAGAGGGAGTCAGCTGTAACCCGTAAAGTATCAAACTAATCCAGGCGTGCACTGACATGCCCATGGCGTGAGTCTCGGTTGTGTACGAAACATCCCCAAGCTGTTTGTATGTCAAGGTCAGAGTTCCCACGTACGAAGTCCCAATGGCGGAGGTCGGGGCGTAGACCTGGAAGTTGAGGTCAACACCTTGGCCCATTGTCAGGCGATTGTATTGCCGAAGGTTATCCCCTAGAAGGCTCAACGGGGCGGGTACCGAAATTGCCACCCCAAGATCGTAGATTGCGTCGTAGAAATTGTTCTGGACAGTTACGGTCACATTGTTGTCGAATCCAGCAGTTAGCGATTGGCCAGCCATTGTGACGGTTAGGTGCGATGTTTGACCCTTGACCACACCCATCGGCACAACGAACAGTGAGAAGGCGAGTATGGCGAGAATACAGATCCGTTGCATCTTCTTCAATCTAATGCAGTCTCCTTAAGAACTCTGATTCTCGCCTCAAGGTCGGGGTGTTTTTCGAATAACCAAAAGACCCGTTTGCGCACGTTCAAGTTGCACACAGACATACCTGCAACGAGGCCTGGTTCTGAGAACGAGTTTGCTGCCTTCAGCTTGGAAAGCGCTGAGATCAGCATCGTCGGCCCTCCGATGAGTTCCGTTGCGGTCTTATCTGCCAGAAATTCGCGCGCCCTGTAAACTGCGGGCTCCACAAAATAGCCCACAGGCCTGGCGAACACCGCTAACTTGGAAACGGTAGCAATCGCTCTTACAATAAAGTCTCTGTTCTTAAGGTGCGCGACCTCGTGAGCCAAACACGCTTCAACTTCCTCTTCGCTTAGCGATTCGAGGAGGCCAATAGATGCCGCAATCGTGTAGCGGCGGTTGGCCCTGACTGTGAACGCGGAAGGATATCCTGAATCAACTATCGCGACCTCAGGTGCCGGGATATTCGCGGCACGTGCAAGCCTTTCCACGGTGTTCGTCAGTTGAGGAGTTGCCTCTACGAAATCCAGGTGAGGAAACGCTCTCGACATGCTAATTCTTGACCGACCAAACTCTATGAAGAGAGCGACACATCCCGCAGCAAAAGCGCCAATTAGGTTAACTCCCAAGTTGATGTCGTGCAGCGTGAAAAAGAAAATCGTAGACTCACGAGTGAGATGAGCGCTCTCCCTGAACAGCTCGATGTAAGTTGCGCCAAAAACCAACAGAAGACTCTGAGCAACCATCATGACCAAAATACCGAGCAAAGCGAGAGACTTGTTACGGAAAGACCTGCCAAGAGCAAGCGCTCCAATCATAGTTACGACCATGAGGGCGTCTGGGAACAACTTTGGAATCGAAGGCCCCACCAGCAACATTGACAAGAGCCCCAGATACCTGGGGAGAAAGAGGATCATTTGTCGGCCTTCTTACGCAGGCTTCTTACGCAGCCTGTTCAAATACTTCACTATGACTCGCCCATCCCCGCGGTTCGCTACACCCATTCTTTCAGCTAAGTAAGCAACGGTGACCTCATTGAAACCGTGCAGTAACGTTCCCATGACGTTATCCACCACTTCGTGTTGGAATTCCTTCTCTGTTACTCGAGCCCTATACAAGTAGTGCGGCCCCCCTTCCCGAACCAACTGCCTTGAAACTAAACCCTTCTGGTAAAGCCTGTCCAAAATTGTGGCCACAGTCGTTACCGCAAGTGGGCGAGTTCTGGACGTTCTGGCCTGGAAGTCCTTGACTGAGACTGGTTTGTTCGAGGCCCAGAGCTCTCGTAAAATCGCAGCCTCAAGGTCCCCCAAAGCGAACCTGAGGTCGCGGTTATGTGGGCGTAGGGAGTACAGCTTCAACGCGAAATTCCTAACTAAGGCTTGTAGTTAGCCTTATATAAACTCGTTCAATACTTCCTCGAACACGGAGCAGTCTCGAGATGCCGCAAGTTCCAATCATGCTTCCAGTAATCATCACTGGTATCGTCTTGGGGTCAATCATAAAGAACCAGAAATCCCGCATTACGAAGAAGAAGCTCGCGCTCGCAGCCGTCGTTAGCGGGCTTCTCAACGCAGCATACGCATACGCCGATTACCTATTGACACCTCAGCAGGCAACCTTCCGCGGGTTCACAATTCCGAGGACGGCTGGGTCGGAGTATGGCTTCGTGATCGCATCATTTCTCGCGGGATTCCTAATAGTGGTCGGAGTAATCGGGGTAGGGTTGCTTTACGCGCGACTCCGAAAAACTGAAACGACTGAGGAAGAGGCGGAGTCGCTGGAGCTAACCTCAGAAGAAGAATCACAGCTCAAGCCAGGCTAATCCGATGTCCGGTCTCCGTTCTCGGCATTGGACTCACACAATAGTTTGCATTCTCACCTTCACGATGCTCTTGAATGCGCTCCCAGCAATCGCCGTTCACGGAAATCTCGCCGCGTGTACGCAACCGTATTGCAGCACGGTTAGAGTCTCACCGGGGAAATACTCCCGAACCCTTGGCACAGATTTTCCGACGTTCGCTTCTGTCAAATTGAGTTATCCAAACAGCTCGATCCTAACGAACAGCACAGGCGACCTTTTGTTCAAGGTGAATTTGAGTCCCCCCAAAACAGACCGTAACATCACGGTCAATGGAATGCTTGTACCTAACGCCAGCCTGTACAGGTCTGTCGACATCTACATCCCACCCGATTTTACAAGTCTTACGACGAGCCAGCTCTGGACAAGTTTCACCAACGACTATGATCCAAACAGCCTGTCATTATCCAGAGGGGGGGGCTCTGATCAAATTGGCCCGAACTGGTGGAGAGTAAGCGTTCGGAACATAATTGTCACAGCTAACCTTGGCTTTGTTGCTTCAAGGAGCAACCTTACCGCCAACGGCGTCTTCGAGACAAACAAAACTCAATACGTCCGATTGTTCCAAGTAACTTCACCTTCGATTGCGGGGAGGTACTTCTTCAAAGCCTTCCTAAATGGGACCTCGATTGGCCCGGACAACTTTCCAACACTAGTAGTTGAGGGCACCAATGATCCCGCCTACATCTCAGGAACACTCAGAGACATAGGCTACTCTAATTCCTCCGAAGCCGGAAAACCAGTCAACATTCCTCCCGGCTACGGGGCCCGCGTAGTGGCAACCGGGATAGACTACCTCGGAAGAACCGCGACAGCTCAGACTTTCATAAACTCCACCGCAGAGGGGCAGTACACGCTCTTTGGCCTCGCCGCCGGGACTTACAACTTAACAGCGTATGTCGCGGGCTACGTTCCAACCATCCGGCCGTTGCGCGTCAGCGTTCTTCCGGCTCAATCACTCGAGAACATAGACATCTATCTTCCACGAAGCGCCAACGTCACGGGGGTAGTCTTTTCACGCACAGGCGATGGCGTACCTCTACGATGGGGCTCGCTGTTCGGATTCGGCGGCACAACTCCTCGGTCGATCATTGTGAGAATGCTCTCACCCGACAATATCGTCGTCGCCTCAACGCCAGCACCGTACAGACCCACACTCTTCACAGATCCCTCTGCAACCACGTTTGCTTTCTCAATATACCGAGAACTCGGATATGATGGAAGAATACCGCAAAATTACGCCAATTACACGTCGGGGCTTACATCAGGGGACTACTACCTACGAGCTTACGTAACATCCTATATCCAAATAGACGATGTCCCAATTCACATTATCAATCAAACACTCCGAACCTATGCCGAAATCCCCCTCGTAAGAACAGGTTTCTTTTCAATCACAGTCCATTTCTTGGATTACAGCTCAAGCTTGAAAGCGACCAATCTGACTCTCGGTGGGACACTCAGTGTTTCTGTTTACGATGAGGCTTGGACGCTACGCGGAACCAACACGACCTTCGTTTTGCCAGGGTCTAACAACGCCACAATTGAGGTGCTCGGTTTCAGCGAGGCCCGTGGGCTTGGTAACATTGGGTTGCTACCTCCGAATTATGGCCTCCCACCTGGTACATATCATATAGTTGCCCGGTTCACCTCTTCACCCTTGTACACTGGCGACACCAATGTTGGCGTCAGGGACACTTACTTTCAGCTGGAAGACGTACAAGGAATTATAACGCTCGCCTCAATCTCCTCCTACTTCCTGCCGTCGGCGCTCAGTTTCTTCATGTACCGTGGTGGAGGCATTTTGCTCAACGTATACTCGACCGATACTGAACACCCTAGCGTTCCCGTACCATTTGCGTACCATGGTGCCCCCATTACACTCAAAATCATCGACTCTGTCGGAAACGTCTACACAACGAACTCGTCACAACCCTTCAACAACAACACAAGACAGTTCTTCTATGCCGGCCTGCTCACGAACGACTACGAAATCCTGGCTCAAACGGTTGGATACCAGCAATTCGAGATTCCCCGCATACACGTAGCTATGGGAACGAATAGTGATGTAAGCATCAGGATGATCCTGCAACCAACAATTGATTTAACGCTCGTGTTCAAGAACGAGAACCTCCTTTCTCTGATAAACTCGACCCAACCATATGCCCAACCGTTGAACCACTTGGACGCTACCCCAGTAAGGCTCGAAGTCTATGATGATTTAGGAAACTTTGTTGCCGCGAACAATACCTACATCCCGAATCTTACAAATGGCTCTCCAACAACCTCAGCCCGATTCATCCTGATCGGATTCGAGCGATATTTCGGAGACCCGATGACAAATTGGTCTGGCTTCTACGATACAACAGACGCCGCGCGGCCGGACGAAGGCGGGCTGTCGCCTGGGAGTTTCCGCGTTATGGTTTGGGTTGACGGATACTACCAATCCAGTGAAATCCAAGTGAATCTTGTACCGAGGGAGAGAGCCTCAGTCGTCGCGTCGATGGACCGAGCCTCAAGAATCAGCGGAACAGTCATAGGCTCTACAATCTACAACCAGGCGCGTCTGCTTTCATGGGCGGTTGTTGACCTTGAACCAGGCAATGGCAACTATACAACGTTCACAACTGATGGCTATTACCAAGTATGGGTGCCTAGTGGTACTTACATGATTGGCGTTAAGTTGGCTGGGTACTCAACCAGAACTGCTCAAGTCGCGGTTCCCCAGGGCTCTGATTTGAGGATGGACTTTTGGCTTGAGTATTTCCAAGGATCACCGACTTTTTCCACAGCTCAACTGTTGGCGGAGTTTGGGCTGGCCACCCTGCAGCAAGATCAGATCTCTAGGTTTGGGTTAATCCTGCCAACTGCCCCTCTACGCCAAACGTCATTGCTCACCCCAAGGCAATCAACGTGTTTGCTTGAACAACGACCCTTGAGGAACGAATCAAGGCAACGAACGAAACGAGCATAAAGTAATCGTTCGTTTCAAGTCGCGGAGCAAAAGGAGCAAGTAAAATGCCCTTCCTAACCGCTTTTGCTACTGAAAAGCTTTGGTCATATCCCTAGCTAGTCGCAACTTCACTGTCGCCAAATAATCGGTCAGCTCGTAATCCCGGCAATCAACAAATTCCCAGTTGAGTTTTGAGTAAAGTTTCTTTGCGATCGCTTTCCCTATTATCTTACTCCCTCTGCCGAAGATTTCGTCAAGGATCGAGAACAGATCGCCAAGAGATTTAGTGATCTCACTTCTTCCCATGAGGCAGTTTCTTTCGAGGTAGTCGAAGACAGCTTCTTTGGCGCGGCTCCCCAAGAGGTCTGTGAGTGTTTCCTCGACGGAATCGAAGAGCAGACCCTCTAAGCCACCCTTGTGCACGTGGATAGCTTGAAGCCCAGAGGCCCTCGTAGAGGGTTCCTGAAGAACGATGCCGAGAGCCTGCTCTTTCGATATACTCAAAGGGTTTCGCAACCCAAACGGCATCGCCCGGTCGATATAAGCGGATAAAGCGACTATCAGCTCGCTTGCTTGTAATCTCTAAACAATGGAGGTTTTCAGGCACCCAAACTCGACGAATGGAAACTCAAAAGTGACAGCCGGTGAAACAACGACTCTAGGAGACCCCAAGTTGCCGAAAGAAGTGGAATACCACGCCCGTCTTGAGAACCTTCGGACCCGAATTAGCGAAAGTGACCTCAACGGAGTCATCCTCGTTCCTGGACCCAACCTAAGATACTACACAGGCGTACACTCATTATTGTTGGAGCGGCCGTACCTCTTCTTCATCCCGAAGACCAGTGAACCTCACTTGGTTGCACCCAAACTTGAGTCCGGCCCCTTCCTAAGGATGTCCGGGAACATGAAGGTTCATTCTTGGACAGATAACGAGGGTCCTGCAGAATCATTTCGACAGGTGTCAGAGGCACTGTCATTCATTGGAAAGTGGGGCGTAGAAGGGAGGACACCGTTTCTGTTCATCAACAACCTTCTGCGACATGCCAAACCAGACCTACAGGACGCAGAGCCACTGCTCCAAGGCATAAGGGAGGTGAAGCAGCAATCCGAAATCAAGTTCCTGAAGAGGGCTGCCCGAATTCTTTCGAAATCATTTCTGAAAATTCCCCACCTGCTCAAACCCGGCATTTCCGAGCTTCAACTGGCAAAAGCTGTAAGGGAGGCAATCTACTCGCAGGGCGCCGAATCCGTTGACGACGTGCTCGTTCAATCAGGCCCCTTCGCCGCAGATTCCCACCACTTGCCATCGGATAGGAAAATTAAGCGAAACGAGAGCGTAGTAATCGACATCTCATGCACCTGTTCAGGCTACTATGCAGACATCACACGAACCTTCATTTCCGGAAAAGACGAGGGATTCCGTCAACTATACGAGAAGGTGCGCGAGGCAAATGAAGCAGCGATCGACGAGTCGAGAAGCGGTAGGACTGTTGGCGCTGTTGATTACTCGGCGAGAAATCTCCTCGAACAAAATGGCCTAGGCAAGTACTTCACACACAGAACCGGGCACGGTTTGGGATTAGAGGTCCATGAGGCGCCGTACATTATCGCCGAAGGCAAAGAAACGCTTCAACCATCAATGGTTTTCACCATTGAGCCAGGTGCTTACATACCGGGCAAGATGGGAGTCAGAATTGAGGACGATGTCCTGACAACAAGCAATCGCTGTGACGTTCTGACAAGGTTGCTTCCGCGAGATTATGGTTGGTGGAAGCAGTAGATCACACGAGTCACGGCGTGGCCCGCTCCGACTACGGCTAGCATCCCGCCAAAGCGCAACTCATGCATTCCTCGTTGTCGCAGGTTAGGGCTCTAGGATTCTTGCCGAGAAGAGACTTGGCATCCTCGATGAGTGACCTCATCGGATAAGTCTGCACAGCGGCTAGGCCGATTTTCGTTTCCCTTACTTTTTCTTGGGTCAGATACGTTCCCAACTTTCCAAATCCGGCGCTGCACCCGATGGCTAGGACGTCAAGCCAAACTTGGCCCTTAGACGTGACTGTCAATGCGCGTTCTTTGACGAATTTGTTCGGAGCTTTTGCTTCTTCTGCCAAATGAATCGAGGTGACAGAGTTTAGGTTAACTCCAGCCGTCACAACTTTCGGGTCTTGCTTGAGGAACTTCTTGACCGGCAGGAGTGGGTTCAAAAGCTCATGTTCACGGACAAGGTCGTCACCATGTCTGCCCACTGCCACAAACGAGTAAGCCGGGTGCCGGCTGCGCCTTGAAGCCGGCCAGCTGCACAATCTATGGGCTATCGGGCCGATGGCTTTGTCAGGTTGGAGTTCGGGAATGAATGGAACGTGCCGGTTCTCCTTACCTTCACACCAGCACCCAGGGCTCGTGTAGTTGTTGTGCGTTCCACTATGTCTCGCTATGGACGTGAAGGTCGGCATTAGCAACGTGCCCTTCTTGCCTAATACACCCAAGAGTCGATGCAAAACCATGGCAGCGCCCCCATCAACGCTTCCAAAACTGTCTAGGGAAGCGTGCAACATTACAGAATCTCCTTCACGGAGCCCAATTTGCTGGAAACCATCCGTTAGTTCATCGGGCAGTACCTTGCGAGGAGAATCGGTCGGAGGCCCTGCGCTTGTCATGTTACTGCACATTTCTTCTTATACACCAAACCGTTTCCATGCAATCCGGGGACCTTGTTGCCGAATCCAGGTGCGACCTTAGAAACGAACATGGGAACTATTAAGGCGGAATTGTTCATGGACGAGACGCCAATAACGGTTGACAATTTCATCAAATTATCCAAGAAAGGCTTCTACAACGGGCTCGCATTCCACAGGGTTATTGACGGCTTCATGCTTCAAGGCGGATGCCCCCGCGGCGACGGATCGAGTGGCCCTGGTTACACAATAAAAGACGAGTTCACTCCAAACCTGAAACACAGCGCGCCCGGAATTCTCTCCATGGCGAACGCGGGCCCAAACACTGGTGGCTCGCAATTTTTCATAACCCTTGCCCCGACACCTTGGCTGGACGGAAAGCACACTGTCTTCGGGAAAGTCACCGAGGGGATGGATGTTGTCAGGGCAATCGGCAAAGTTAAAACCGACGGTAAGGATAGGCCACTCAAAGAAGTCAAAATCACTTCGGTTCAAATCAAGCCATGAGACCAGTCCTCAGGTGCTCCGATTCTGGATGAGGCTCTCTCGAACTCTCTCCCCATTCGCGCATTCTCTTCCTCATAGGCCTCGTATGGCTCAAGACAAGGATTTCCCTATTTGTCGCCGAGCGTGTTCAAGTCGGGCAGGCAAATCCACAGATTATGCCAGTAGCCGTGCTGAATCTTTAATCCCAAAGAATACCCCGGTTGTTTATTACGTGTGCGCGTTGGACAATGGTGGATTGGCGACACTCATAGCCACGCAGGTCGGTTTCGGCGGAACCCTAGGTTTCTTGCTAGGCTTCGGCCTGAAAAAAGTCGCCGCAATCATTTTGAAGATTCTCGCACTCGTCACAGGGTTGTTCACCCTCGGCCTGGCATGGTTGGCCTCTATTGGCGTCATCTCGCTAAACTTCAACGCTTTCTCAACAACCATGGGCAGTGCGTTTGAGGGCGCAGTCGCCGCTTTGGTCGGGTCCCTTACCCTCGTCGCTCAGGTGTTGCCCATGGGTGGAAGTTTCAGCCTCGGGTTCTACCTAGGGGCAAAGAAAGGCTAGTCGCAGAGCACTTCCACAGGATCAAACGAAAGGAATTTCTTCCCCACAATCACTGGGCAATTGCCAAAGATATCGATTGAGTTCGGAATTGGCAAGGTGCATAGCAATTGAGAAAGCGCATCATCATCGGCGCGGTTCTTGCATTGGTTCTAGTCTCAACTCTATCGGCGGCCTACCTCTTGATGCGACCACCCAGCAATAACGCTCCTCAAATCAGAATCGCAGGGGTGACACTAACTGTGGAAATTGCGAAAACCTCCACCGAACAAGCAAAAGGCCTCTCGGGCAGAGACAAATTGCCAGCTGACCATGGAATGCTCTTCGTCTTCGACCATGAGGATTTCTGGGGGTTCTGGATGATTGACATGAAGTTCCCTTTGGACATCATCTGGTTCAACTCGAATAGACAAGTGGTTTACATCCAGCAGAACCTACCGCCATGCACCCCACAAGGGTGCCCAGTATTCGAACCACCAGTCAAGGCGACTTACGTCCTGGAAGTTGACGCAGGGTTCGTTCAGGGCCATAATGTAACACTAGGAACCACGTTCGCATTCCTAGGCTGAGCGCTTCACTGGTTCAGTATATTGGGCGGAGGTTCAGTTAACTTGAGCATGCCACTCACTCGATTGCGTTATGAAGAGTTTGTCAAGGCTGCCGAGCAATCAGGCTCGAATCCTTTCGCTACATTTGTCCAGGAGGAAAAGACGGTGTACGTTTACGCTCTCACAAGAGACCGTTGCAGTGGTTGCGAGATACAGAGACCACTGTTCGAGAAACTTGCAGACTCAATTCAACAGAAGTATGGCGACCGAGTCCGATTCAACACAATCCATGTTTCCGGAGAGCAGCGGTTTAGGGAAAGCCTTCAAGATTTCCGCCGCACGCTGAAATTCGCTGCTTACTCTACTTACCTAATTCTTCTGAAGACCGAGGTTGGAATCGTTGAAGTCTACCGCGGCATTGAGCCGCCGATGGAAGAGATCGCTCGCAGCATCGGTACCGCGTTGGAGCTCGCCAACCGTTAGATCACGCAGGTAACAGGATTGTCATGTTGAGCTTGGTCTCGTTGTAAGGTAGACTCCGGCGAGAATCAACACCGCCCCTATCCCAATATTCGGGTCGGGTGTCTCTCCCAGAACAACCCAACCCAGTAACAGAGCAACAATCGGGTTCACGAAGGTAACCAGGGAAACATTCGTAGCCGTCATCCTCTTCAAGAGCCAGTACAATGCAACAAAACCCAACGCAGAGCCAACAACACCCAAGTAAAGAATCGACACAACCGCGGCAAACGTGAAATCCGTAACGAAAGCCCTCTCCGTCACGAGGTCAATGAAAAACAGAACGAGCGTTCCCATCAACATCTGGACCAAGACGTTCGCCGCAGGGTCGATTTTTTCCGCGTGACGCTTGCCCACAACGTTGCCCAATCCTCCCGATATGGCGCTGCCGACCACAGCTAGACTTCCAAACAGTGAGAGCTGCCCAACAGCACTCTGGAAGGCAGCAATGTCCCGCCAAAAAATCGCCACCAAACCCATGAACGAAGCGAATACCCCAGCGACCTTCAACTTTGTGAGCCTTTCACCAACAAAAAAGTGCGCGAAGACGGAGACGAAGAATGGAAGCGTAGCAAACAGCACTGCGGAGAGCCCGGACGAGATGTATTGCTCACCCCAGAACACCAGACCGTATGGGACAGTGATTTGGAAGACGCCAAGGAATAGCATTAGTGACCAAGAAGAACGGTCCCTTGGCATATGAGCGTGCATTAGTTTCATGAGCAACAGTAGAGCGACTGTTGCCGTAGCAAACCTGATCCCTGCAAAAAGAAACGGGGGAAGATATTCCAAACCAACCTTAATTGCGACCCAAGTTGAGCCCCAGACAAAGCACAGAGCTGCAAAGACCACCTCGGATGCTTTCGACTTCATAATCACGAACTCGCAGACTAACTTGCCAAAGGCACTTCGGGCTTCAGTGTCCCGTCAGAGCCCCGCTTTCACTCTGAATTTCTCTTGAACATGCTCAGCGGGTAATCTCGTTTGCTGCTCTTATGTCGAAGACCACGACAGATACACGCTTTTTGCATTTCTGGCAGAAGATGAAATTGTCCAGAACCTGTCCCACGTTGGTGATTACGGCGGTGTCGAAGGCGTCATACTTGCTGTCGAACTTTGCCTTACACTCCATACACCTAAGCTTCACGTGCGCTGTTTTCTGACTCATTCTTGATACTTCTCAATCAGAGCGAACAGTCTCCGTTCCTGTAATTGAAACCTTTCGGTCGATTTCCCCAAGCTCGGAAACGAAATTCTACCTCAAACTACCTACAAGTTCTTCTAGGCGGGAGAGACCGGCCTTCAAGTAGCCTTGGGGCGAGCCGTAGCCGATTCGGATGTAATGGTCCAAGCCGAATTGGTCTCCAGGGACGATCAACGTGCTCTTTTCTCTTACGAGCCGCTCCGCGAGCTTGGTGGAGTTAATTTTGATGAAGTATCTTACGAAAGCTATTGCACCTGCTTTTGGCGCCATGAGGGAGAAACGGCCTTGCTGGCGCCGCACCCATTCGGTTACGATCGGCAAATTCTCTTGAAGAATCCTCCTCGTCCTGCTTAAGACCATCGTGCGTTTGTCGGGCTGCAGAACCTTTCGGGCAATGAAATCGCTCAGTGCTGTAGGACAAATGGTTGTGTAATCATGGTAGGCCCAGAGTTTAGCCGCCAAATCCGGTTTTGTAACCGCCCAGCCCACCCTGAGACCCGGCAGCCCGTACGCTTTGGAAAGGCCACCAGTCACGATTACCCTGTCGTATCTGCCCCAAAACGTAGCGGTTGCCTGACCGTCCAATTCTGCTCCATGGTAAACCTCGTCGGAGAGAATCCAAGCGCCCGCCTTGCGAGCGATTCTGCAAATCTCGTCAACTGTATCCTCTGGCATTTTGGCGCCCGTTGGGTTGTTTGGGTTGCACACGACGATGAGCTTGGGTTTGCTGCTCGCGATTCTCTTCAAGGCAGTCAGATTCAGATCCCACCCGTCCTCTTGTTCTCGAAGCCAGAACCCCCGAACCTTTGCCTGCATCGTCTCCGCCAAGCCCCAGGCTTGCATGTAGTTGGGAAGCATGACGGCAACTTTGGCCCCCCGCTCAAGGAAGGACCACATCGTTAGGAAAATAGCCTCAGAGCTCCCGTTGGTCACTAGAACATTCTCAGGGCCTGCGGCAGGGTAAATTGATGCGATCGCGTCTCGCAATTCCTTCGTACCATTGGTTTGAGTATAACAAAGTGGCTGGTCAAGGAGGGCCGTGACATCGCCTCCAAGAACCTCGCTCAGGCGAAGGGGGTGAACGCCGCTCTCAGCAAGGTTGTATTCGACTTTGTTCTCCCAAACAGATTGCCAACGTTCCAGCTCGAAAGGGTGCAGCCTCATGGTCTCGCGCCGAGGTAACTGTGGGCAATGCGATAACAAACTTTGCTGAATAAGGAAAGGCTCGGTGGATTTTGCTTCAACAAGGGTATAAGTTGGAGGTAACAGCTTTTCGGGGGCCTGCAGACTCCGGATTGGTTATTCCATGTCGAGCGTTGACAAGAATATTCGGGCGTCACTCGAGCACATTGTCGTTTATCCTCCTTCCAAGAGAGAAAAGTACCCTACCATCATTGCTTTGCATGGCCGCGGTGCGGATGCCAGTGATTTGGTGCCGTTAGTCGAGTCCCTCGGTAGAGGTGACGCATTGGTCATTGCGCCTCGTGCGCCCCTCCCTTTCAGTCTGGGTGGGGGATTCGCATGGTACGACATGGGTCAGGATTGGACACCACACCCGGTGACGTTCGGCAAGAGCCTGGATTTGCTCAGGAGCTTCTTGGTTGAAGTCAAGGCAGGGTACCCTGTGGATCCTTCAAGACTGGTTCTGCTTGGGTTCAGCCAAGGTACCGTGATGTCTTATGCTGCGGGGTTGTTGGAACCTTCTTTCGTGCAGGGAATTGTTGCGTTGAGTGGTTATGTTCCACTTCGGTCAGGTTTGCCGTTGAAACTTGATGGTCTAAAGGGGCTGCCGGTCTTCATATCGCACGGAACTTACGACGACTTGATCCCGGTGAAGTTCGGGCGAGAAGCTTCAGACCTGTTAAGAAACGCTGGTGCAGAAGTGTCATTTCATGAGTACCTGATGGGCCACGAGGTCAACGAGGAAACCATCATGGACCTGGCCAGATGGTTCAAGAAACTAGGGTAGAAACGCCGCCTATGTGGGTTTGGATAGGCGAATCCACTTCGGTTTCTTACCCTCCTCAGACTTACTTCCCCTCGGGTGCTTTCCAAAGTAGAACCCAATAAGCAGGGCTGCTGGAATATCAATGAAATCTGGGTGGAACAGGTTTCTGGTTGCGATGCGCCAAACCAGGTCAACTATTATTCCTATAACCGCCAAAATCTGGCTTACTCGAATTCTCGGCGGAACAGAGGAGAATGCCTCGACGAACTCATACGCCAAATTCAACGCAGACTCCGACTAGAGAATGTGCCCCACGACAATTAGGATTAGAGTGAGGAACAGGTAACCGGCTGAGAGCTTGAACACTTTCCAGCATAGGCGGCTTTTTAATCGGAATCGCTGTTCTCGTGATGGTCGCCAACTTCGTTTACAGCTGGCTACGCGGGCCTTTGGTCTCGGTGACCCATGGCCATGAAGCCTGTGAAATTTCAGCTCTAGTCTCGCTCATGCACAATCCAAGAAGAGATAGCAGATCACCAAAGAGCAAATCGTTGTGATCGTGTTCGCCACAACTGCAATTGCCACAATCGGAGTAATCCTGCGGGCTGTCCTCACGCGTTAGGCTAGGCCAAGCTAAAGAGCCAGTCAATCCCCTAGACGGGCTTTTGTTGGAGAGCCAGCAAGTCTCGGATCGTTTCCACTGAAAGCGACAGATACCCGATTTTCAAGTCCTCCCCGCGTTCTACGTAACTTTCCATCAGTTTTCTTTTCAGCTCGTACGGCCCTGCAAGGTAAATAGAGCGAATCCCCTGGCGATCCTCTCGCCAAATTGTCACAGTCTCCGCTTCAATCCGAATCTTATCGAATACGTTTGCAGCCAAGTGCTGCTCATAGTCACCTGGTGACAACACATGGAATTCGCTTAGATGTACTTCAAGTGATTCAGCGTATGAAGGCAGTGTAGGCTTCGCAGCTTCCGGTATGGGTGTCTGCTCTTCAACAACGGTCTCGACTCGAACGTCAGGAACGATTGCAGCAACTTGCGGGATCGCAGAGGTTGGGACGTTGTCAGATCTTAGCATGTAGAAGAGTGAGATGAAGACAGCGGCGGATCCGCCGACTAGAAGGTTGGCTCCTATGAACTGCGAAGTAAGCGAGCGTGCTCCTGGAAGTCCTGTAGCCATGAAATTGAAGCCGTAATCGATAAGTGCAAACCCGCAAGCGAAGCCGATGATTTCGTAAAGCGTTCGAGACCCCAATTCCTTTCGACCCTTCCGGAGATGAAAGGGTAGCTAATAAGAATGCGATTTTTGTTTCAGGCAACTAGATGTGATTTACGATTTGCGAAAACTTATATTCGGTATCCAACGGCTGGGCGAGAAGGTTCTCGAAAATGGGGTCTGCTGCAGAACTGTCCCAAGGGAAACATGAAGAAGCCCCAGAATATCTCGAGCACGGCATTTGGCCAGCATTAATCGCAATGGCCACCGGGGTGGCCTTCACCGGACTCTTCTTTCTCTTGAAAGGCATGATTCTGATAGCAGGCATCCTAATGATGCTCTCGTTCGGCGCCGTTTTTTGGGAGTTTCCTATACAGCGATACTAGAAACTGGGCGTCCACAATTTCGAAATCCCTTGGCCGAATCCCACGTTCACCGGTATATGCTCAGAGCCTTAGCTGCACCAACGTGAATATAGTTTCTTCACAAAAGCCTTCGCGACGCCTCCGCAGGCCCGCGGAGAACGATTGAGACCGGCTAAGTAGCTTTTTACATATGTACGCAACAAATGCACAAAGATTCGCGTAGGTTGAGGAGTTCACAGCATGCCCAAGATCCGCGTGGCCATCGTCGGCGTAGGTAACTGCGCCTCATCACTCGTTCAAGGCGTCGAATTCTACAAGAACGCCAAGGACAACGAATTCATCCCCGGCCTAATGCATCCACGGCTCGGCGGCTACCACATTCGCGACGTCACGTTCTCAGCGGCGTTCGACATCGACAAGAACAAAGTTGGAAAGGACCTTTCTGAAGCGATTTTCACAAGACCGAACAACACCATCAGGTTCAGTGACGTTCCCAATCTCGGCGTACCTGTGCAACGTGGGATGACGCATGATGGTTTGGGAAAATACCTTAGCAAGGTGATCGAGAAACATCCGTCACACACAGTTGATGTCGCCCACGTCTTGAAAGAAACGAAGACGGACATGGTCGTAAACTACCTCCCAGTAGGTAGTGAGTTTGGGACCAAGTGGTATGTTGAGCAGGCCATAAACGCTGGCTGCGCAGTAGTCAATTGCATCCCCGTCTTCATAGCCAGGGAGAAGCGCTGGCAGGAAGTGTTCGTGAAAAGAGGACTACCAATAATCGGGGATGACATAAAGTCACAGGTCGGTGCGACGATAGTCCATCGCGTTCTCGCACAGTTATACAGGGACCGTGGAGTCAGGCTTGACCGCACAATGCAATTGAATGTGGGCGGGAACACTGATTTTCTAAACATGCTCGAACGGGAAAGGCTGGAGAGCAAGAAGATCTCGAAGACGAATGCTGTCACATCAGTATTGGCTTACAAAATGGAGCCTGACAACGTGCACATTGGCCCGAGCGATTACGTCCCGTGGCTCTTGGACCGCAAATGGGCATACATCCGTTTGGAGGGGACAACTTTCGGCAATGTCCCGTTAAATATGGAGTTGAAGCTTGAAGTGTGGGATTCGCCGAACAGCGCCGGAGTTGTCATTGACGCTATTAGATGCGCCAAGTTAGCGCTGGACAGAGGAATCAGCGGTGCGTTGAAGGCTCCCTCCGCCTACTTCATGAAGTCTCCGCCAGAGCAGTTCTTAGACGATGTAGCGAGACAGATGGTTGAGGACTTCATTAAGGGCAAGTAGTCTGAAAATCTATTCAGGCGATCCAAGCTCACAAAAGTGTGAGCGCTACGGCCATCGCGCCTTGCTCAGCCAACTCCTTGTTTGCTGCACCAACAATCGCTATGATGTCACCTTCCTTTGGATTGAATAACTTCTTCAATACTTCGGCTAGCGGTTCGTCAGAACTCATGCTCCAATCATCGTCATCTGCCAATGGCATCGTGTACCGCCCGCCATGAACTACCAAGGTGCAAGCACCTGTGGCGCCGGTGCGGACTGCCGCGTCCCTCTGCTCGATTCCCTTCTTCAAGAATCGGGCTGCATGCCGGATTAAGATGGCTGCATTGAATTCATCCAAAGAGAGCGGACCCGCGTCGACCTCTTTGACTCTTGACACTCTCTTCCTCAGGCCTTCATAGAGCTTGCTTCCGCGGCTGGTCAAAATGCATCCCTCTTTCTCAGTAGAAATAACCTTGGCCTGCGTCAAATGCTTCATGACAGTTCTTATCGCGCCTTCACCCAAGCCTAGCCTGCGTGAAAGCTCAATTCTGCCAATCGGACCTTCGTCACCAATGGTCAATAGTGCATTGCAGACGTGAAGATAGGAGAACGCAGGCGCGGGGCCCGGACTAGGGAGTTTCGACAGGGCGTAGAGGCTGCGCAGAATATCGTTGGACAAGCGGTCCACCGGTCGGCTAGCTGTGCTGCCGCATATTTCAAGCTCTGGTCCTGACCGTCAACTTCTGCTTCGAAGTAAGTTTCCTTAGACTTCTCGCGACATCTTGCAGTGTCGTATCCTTCTTGCAGAACGCCAATCGAACTTTCCTGCTTCCAAGGGTCTTATCGTGATAGAGTGCATTAGCAGGGAGTACGGCGACACCTGCATTCTTCAGCAGGTGATCAGTGAATTCCTGGCCATCCTTGAAAGCCTTCGGTGCCTCAACTAGGACGTAATAGGTTCCTTCAGGTCGCAAATATTCAAGCCCAACTTCTTCCAGAACCTTCAACAAAAATCGTCTCTTCCGATCATACGTGTCCGCTAGTTTCTCATAGTATGATTGCGGGAAATTCAATGCCGTTACCAAAGCGTCCTGTAGAGGGGTTGGGGCACAAATTGTTAGGTAATCATGTACTTTTCGAACAGCCTCCGTCAGAGTTTCGTTGGCAATAACCCAGCCAATGCGCCACCCTGTTACGGAATACGTTTTCGAGGCGCCGGTTACGGTAATCGTTTTGTCGTGCATGTTTCCGATTGTTGCAAGGCTAATGTGTTCCTTTCCGTCGTAGGTTATGTGTTCGTATATCTCGTCTGTGATGGCGGTGGTCCCTGAATCTTCGCAGAGGTCGGCTATGAGTTTCAGTTCTTTGGAGCTGAAGACTCTTCCCGTTGGATTGTTTGGAGTATTGAGAATGATTACCTTGGGGTGCTTGCCCAGGGTTTCTTTGAGTTTCTCCTCGTCCAAGTGCAGATCTTTTCCCACAAGTGGAACGTAGAGGATTTCGGCACCTGCTAGAATAGCGTCGGGAACGTAGTTTTCGTAGAAGGGGTCGGTGACGACTACTTTGTCGCCTGAATCGACCATCCCTAAAACAGCTGATGTGATCCCCTCGGTTACTCCACAAGTGACCGTGATATTCTTCTCAGGGTCGGCGTCGATTCGATTAAACTCCTTGGCTTTCTCCGCTATGGCCACTCGCAGGCTTCTCTGGCCCCATGTAACCGAGTATTGATTCGACCCTCTCCTAATGGCCTCAACGGCAGCTTCAACCAGCTTGGGTGACGGGTCAAAATCTGGCATACCTTGTGAGAGGTTGATGGCGCCGTACTTTTCGCTAAGCCTAGTCATCTCCCGGATGACCGATTCAGAAAAGCGACTAATCTTCTTAGATGACGCCAAGAAAAAACCCTTTTCCCCACAAGAGGCCTCATGTATGTTTAAACTCAACCCTACAAGGAGATGACGGATTTGGGCAGAGAGCGGCCCAAACGCCGTCTCAGGATTACTCCCAGCAGTGCGCCCAAAAGCACCACCAAAAGAATCGTCGTGAGTAACCAGCTCATGCTGGGCATGGCGTTTGATGGAACAGCCTGCACAACATCCACCGGAACAATCGTCCACACGCGAACTATACCGGCGTCAATTCCCAACCCCAGGGCATATCTTCCCGGAGAAATCTTGCCGTCGAGACTCACTTGGGCTTGGGCTGGCGTGTCAACTAGGCCAGAGAAGAATGGATATCGTGGCGAAAATCCAACGCTGATTTGACGCACATCATAGGAAGCCCAAGAAAAACGGAACGTTCCGTTACCTTCGAGATTTTCGGATACCTTCGCAAGCAGAGATAACTTCGCCGCACTACCTGTCTCCAGGCGCAAGTAGGTTACTGAAAGGCGCAGGGATATTGGAACTGGACGACTAGCGTGAACTACGCCGATCTTGTTCCCGCTCCACTCAGTAAACCACACATCACCATTAGGTGCCAAGGACAGCCACAACGCCGTGCTTATGGGTCCGGTGGGTATGGGAAATTCTACCATCGTTCGATTTGCCGGCTCATAGTAGCCGATACTATTGCCCCCATGCTCAGTGAACCATACCCTCCCCACATTGTCAATCGCCAAGCCGTTTGGGATAGATGTCGGATACACGTCACTTGGAGGAGTGTGAGTAGGGTAACGAGTAACGTTATTGGAAGCAGGGTCGAATTGTGCTATCCAGTTCCCGCCGTGGTCGGTCAACCACACGCCGCCGCTGGCTGAGACGCCAATGCCAACTGGTGAGGACAAGATCTTAGAAGGATCACGAGTTGATAGGTGATATTCAACAAAACTCTGATTGCCTAGGAAGAATTTGGCGACTGATTGGTTGTAAGTTTCCGTGAACCACAGAGTTCCGTACTGGTCGAACGTTAGGTCAGCGGGGCCTGAAACATTCGTAGGCACAGGGTATTCTTTTAGCGAGTTCGAGGTTGAATCATACATGCCGATTTTGTTGCCTAGGAGTTCAGTGAACCAGATGCGGTTCTCATGGTCCGCGGTGACTCTCATGGGAAAGGAGCTATTCGTTGGTATGTTTACGGTTGAAAACTGGGCTGTAGAAGGATCGAAGCGAAGTAGTCTGCCTTGGCCTCCAGAGACGACTAGCCCACCCGGGTTGACGGCCCCCTTCCCGGAGTATTGAGTCAGCCACAACACCCCATTCTGGTCGGTTGTGATTCCCCACATGTCACCGATCCCTGGAACTGGATATTCTTTGAATGTGCGATTCGTAGGGTCAAATCTACCAAGTTGGCTAACGTTAGATTCAGTGAACCAAACGATGCCCTGTTTGTCGACAGCGATCGCTAAGGGTGCCGAGTAGGGAGTTGGGACGTTGAATTCATCGATGTACTGGGGCAGAGATGTTTGAGCGCCGACGGGGTGCATAGGAAACAAAGTGGTGACAAACAGGCACACCACCAGGACGAGGACGTATCTCCGCGTGGCTTCCGGTGATTTCGTGGTTATTTCTCTCCGCAGCTATGAACCGCGGTACGAACAGAATCTACGATAGGTAAACAAACATTGTTCTTCGAGGTACGCTCGCGGCTCAGTAGTGTAAGCCGCAGTTTTGGCAGTAGAATCGATTGTAGTACGGAATCTCAGTCAGGTCGTAGCCGCACTCGGAGCAGACGTAGAGGTAGCTTCCGCCCTCAACAACGGGGGCTTCGATTATGATCTCAATAGGTTCTTCCACGACTAGCACTTCCTCACTTTCTCCAGACAAATGATAACACACAGAATGAAGCTAACTAGTCAGTGACCTCATAAGCGTTTCGTGCACAGGCAGTGCCTTGATATACTCAATACCGGGATGAAAAGAGAGAGGCTTCTGCGGATAGCAGAATCAGCTCCCTTCAGCTTTGCTGCTCGTGCTGACCCGATCAAAACTCGGGCCAGAGATGTTCACATAACCTATTAAGGCACAGACCGAACCCTTGAAAAATCACGCAAACACTGTCGCTGATTAGGGGTCGTAGTCTAGCATGGTTATGATACGCGGCTTGGGCCCGCGTGAGTTGCCTAAACCGCAACCGCGAAGTCCTGGGTTCAAATCCCAGCGACCCCACCAAGGCTCTTGACATGAGCCAGCGTTACGCGGAATCCTTACTTCAACCTGTGTGAGTCAATGCGGGCGGTTCTAATCTTTACCCACAGTATGGACAACAATGCTATCACGATCGGGAACAGCGCATATTCCCCTACAAAGACGAAGACAACTGCCGACACGATGAGGCTCACATAAGGAAAGACCCGTTTTAGTCCACGCAGCTTCAGTAGCTTAACAGCAGCCGCAGAGCCTAAAATATAGAGTGCGATGAAACCGGCGCCGGAGACCAAGAATAACTGGTCCAGTTTCGCGCCGATCAGAGCATCAAAAACTAGGCACGTTGCGGCACCTACGAGGAGAACGAGCAAGGCCCTCGTGGGGGCGGCTTGTTTATTCAGCTTCATCAGCGCCGATGGCATGCTACCATCACGGGCGAGGGCGTAGACAAGACGAGAAACGCCGATGCTGTAGGCGTTCATTGTGCCAAAGCACGTAGTAACTGCCAGAAACAGAGTAATAATAGCCGCACTGACACCGAGCGAGCGCGAAAACATCAGAGCAACTGGCGCGTAGAGACTTTGATTAACGTAGATGGCCGTCCCGATTACGCTGAAGGAAGTTAGAATGTACAACAAACTCGTAATCGTTGCACTTGCAGCAATGCTGAGCTGGAAATCGCGCCCCGGATTCTTGAACTCCTCAGCCAGTTGTGGAACGTTCTCGTATCCTTGAAAAGACCAGAAGATTATCACACCAACAACGCCCACTGCGAACCAACCGTGCGGAGCGAACGGCAAGAAATTGCTCTGTTGAACGTGCGGCAACGTCAAGCCCACAGCCACGAATAGTAACGTGACAACCATTCCGAGGATAACGGACTCTACTCGGCTCCCTATTCTGATTCCAGTAACGTTGATGAGGATTGTGAAGCTAATGAACAGGAACGCGATTGGATAGAGCAGGTTGGGCGATAGCCCCAATGAGATTATGAAGTATGATGATGCGATTATTGCAACTACTGGGGCTCCGACGAAGAACGAGAAAACGAAAAGCCATCCTCCAACTGTTCCGGCAGTCCAACCAAATCCTCGCTTGATGAACGCAGATAATCCGCCGGCATCTGGGTAACTAGCGGCAAGCGCGCCAAAGGTGTATCCAATTGGATAGCTCAGAAAAGAGAGCAAAACCCAAGCCACTAACGACGCTGGCCCCGCTATGTTAGCTGCGATGGCAGGCGCTACGAGTATCCCGCTTCCCAAAACGGAGCCAATGTACAAGAAGACACCCTCTCTCAGCCTTATACTCTTCTTGAGAGAACGCGGCTCCGCACTCAACGGTCAACACGAGAGCTCAACCTACTTAGCAGACAGTTAAGAGAATTGTACCAGCAACTACTGGCGAATTGTCTATGGTTCCCCGAGCGATTCTCTCTTGGTCCTCCGGCAAGGATAGCGCCATGGCACTCCACCGAATACTGACAACTAAGCAGTTCGAAGTAGTCTGCCTCGTAACGACAGTGACCGATCGGTATCATCGGGTCTCAATGCATGGAGTTCGAGAGGAGCTGCTCGATTTGCAGGCGAAGTCACTGGGTTACGAAATTGAAAAGGTCCAGATACCATATCCTTGTCCAAACGAAATCTACGAAGAGAAGATGCGTAGACTGCTTTCCAAATGGAAAGAACGAGGAGTCTCTCAGGTGATATTCGGAGATCTCTTCCTGGAGGATATACGCAAGTATCGGGAGGAAAAGCTCGCGCAGATCGGCCTTACGCCAGTCTTCCCTCTTTGGGGGGAGGACACCACAATACTTGCCAAAGGGATAATTCGAGTTGGTTTTCGCGGCCTTGTCACCTGCGTTGATCCTAAGAAACTTGACCCTGGGTTTGTGGGCCGTCAATTCGACGACTCATTTCTAAGTGACCTTCCACCACAAGTCGACCCATGCGGTGAGAACGGAGAATTCCATACGTTTGTCTATGATGGACCAACCTTCAAGGAGTCAATCCCCGTGGTCGCGGGAAAACGTGTATTGCGCGATGGGTTTCAGTTCATAGACGTTTTGCCCGCCTAGCTCAGCTGTTTGGTTTGATCATTCCGATTCCGAAAGAGATCGAGAAATTGCATAGGCTAATGGTCCTGGGATCCTTCGCGATCCTACGAAGCCTCCGAGTGCTTTGCTTGATGCTCAACAGTCGGATTAGTGAAACATTGTTCTCTCTCGCTAGGAGCAGATCCAAGGCTTTCAATTTCGCGGCTGGCTTTTTAGTCAAAGGCATCTTAGTATGGTGGCCGATTTCAGGTTGAAATCCTATTATGAAATTGCTGATTGCGGACAAGCTTCCCGGCACACATGTGGATAGGCTGCGAGGCATAGCTGATGCGGCCGAATACGAACCCGACATAACTGCAGAGTCTTTAGCAATGCGAATGATCGGAGTGAACATTCTGATAGTCAGGGGTACGAGAGTTAGCACTGAGTGCATTGATAGTGCTAATTCATTGGAGCTCATTGTTAGAGCGGGTGCGGGAACCGAAAACATCGACATGGATGCCGCTTCGGGACGAGGAGTCTACGTGGCCAACTGCCCCGACAAGAATTCTGCGGCAGTGGCCGAGCTCACTTTGGGGCTATTGCTGGCAGTTGACCGACGCATTCCAGAGCAGGACGCGGAGCTGAAGAAGCAAATTTGGAATAAAGCAGGTTTTTCGAGAGCTGACGGTCTGAAGGGGAAAGTCTTCGGGGTCATAGGCACGGGCGCAATCGGTAGGGAGGTCATCAAACGAGTCAAAGCTTTCGACATGCCAGTCGTTGCATGGTCACGCACACTTACGGACGAAAAGGCGAAACAGCTGGGGGTATCCAGAGCGAGAACTATCGACGACCTCCTTGGCACATGCGATATTGTTTCGGTTCATGTAGTGTTCACAGACGAAACCAAACATCTCATCTCAGCTGAACGCATTGCTAAGCTCAAACCCGGCGCAATCGTACTCAACACTTCACGCGGCGCAGTCATCGACAACGCTGCCTTGGCTGACGCGCTCAAGGCGGGGCGAGTTCGCGCGGGTCTTGATGTCTATGAAAATGAGCCCGCGCAAGGGAGTGGTAACTTCACTGTCCTTAACGGCGTGCCGAATTGGGTGGGCACTCACCATGTGGGGGCCTCAACTGCCCAAGCACAAGTCGCCACAGCAGATGAAACGGTTCGGATCATTGAAACTTATGCGGAGACAGGGAACGTTGAAAATTGCGTCAACTTCGCCAAAGAAACACCTGCAGAATACGAGCTAATCGTGCGGCACTACGACAAGATGGGTGTGTTGACGCGGATTCTAAACGACCTCAGAGAATCGAAGGCCAATGTGCACCAAGTGCACAACATAATTTTCGAAGGTTCCAAAGCAGCCGTTGCCCAAATCCAACTGGATACGCCGCCACCACAGAGAACTCTTGACAGAATGTCGGCACGCAAGGACGAAATCATACAAGTCAAAGTGGTGAAACTGCAGCCGATGTCGTAAGCTGTGAATTGAAGTACTAAGCATACTCATAGTCCTTTTAGGACTAATCTAACTGATTAACTACCTCCACTGAATCAAGTAGTCGCTTCCACACTGGCGGCGGTTTACGATGAACCTATTACGGAAAATACCTCCGGACGACAATCCCCCGGACACGATAAACGTTGTCATCGAGGTTGCCAGCGGTTCCAGGGACAAGTACGAGTACAACCCGGAGTGGGAGGTTCTCACATTGGACAGGGTGTTACACTCATCAATTGTCTTCCCTGCTGACTACGGTTTCATACCACAGACTTGGTCCAACGACGGCGACCCATTGGACGCACTGGTACTGGGGTACGAACCCCTGCGAGTAGGGTGCGTCGTTAAGGCCAGAACGATAGGTGCCTTAGTTATGGAGGACGAGAAGGGGGACGATACGAAGATTCTGTGCGCACCGTTAGGTGACCCAAGGTTCGAAGGCCACAAGGACCTGCCAGATGTACACCAGAACAAACTCCGGGAAATTCAGGATTTCTTCGAGTACTACAAGCGGTTGGAACCGAGCAAATGGGTCAAGTTCAAGAAGTGGGCAAACGCCGAGGAAGCCAGAAAAATCACTAGAGACGCGATGAACCTCTACAAAGAAACTGAGAAGAAGAACACCTGACACCCAACCGAATTCTTCAGCGTTTATTACCTAGACATGCCTGCGATGAGTGAACCATGCCCCAACAACTACGCCTCTTGCTCTCAGTCTTCGTCTCTGGCGCCGTGGTTATGGCGCTTGAACTGTTGGGCAGCCGGTTGCTGGCACCAGTGTTCGGTAACTCGATTTTCGTTTGGGGGAGTCTCATTGGCGTGGTGTTGGCCGCGCTGAGCGCAGGTTACTATCTTGGCGGACAGCTGGCCGACCGGTTACCACAACTCCACATTCTATCAACCATAATCTTCGCTGCGGGGCTCCTTGCCCTAGCGTTGCCGGCTCTGGCACCCCCAATTTTCAATTCTGTGATAGCCCTCAATCTAGGAGAACGATACTCGCCCCTAATCGCAACCACCATCCTACTCGGGCCGCCAAGCATACTCCTAGGAATGGTATCGCCCTATGCAATACGATTGGCAACCGAAAGCTTCGAGAAGCTGGGCAAGGCCTCAGGAAACCTATACGCGCTCTCGACCTTAGGCAGCATCGCTGGCACATTCATCACAGTCTTCGTACTAATTCCTGCATTCGGCGTGAACAAGATTATCTTCGCATTGGGAATCACGCTGCTGGTAGTTGCATTTCTTGGACTGGGCTTCCGGATGAAAGCCTTCGTTCTTCTCATCCTCATCATCATGCCTTTTGCAGCCCCATATCTCGTCAGTCAACGCTTGACCGTAGCCGCCTACACGTTGGCGTTAGGCGACACAATCTACGAGACGGACACGCCATACCACCATCTAATCGTGGCAGACTCGTACGATCCAGCTCACGCCTCTTACATTCGCATCCTAGTCCTAGACGACAATTTCCACAGCGCTATGGACCTCAAGAACCCCGATAGGACCGTTTACCCTTACACTGACTATTTCCATTTGGGATTTCTGCTCAACCCGAACATAACAAGAGTCCTCTTCATCGGCGGCGGGGGCTTTACGGGGCCGAAAGCTTTCCTGAAAGACTACCCGAACGTCACAGTGGACGTCGTGGAAATCGACCCTGAGGTGATTCACGTCGCTGAACAATACTTCTTCGTAGACCCAAACACCCCACGGCTGCACGTATTCAACGACGACGGCCGTATCTTCCTGCAATCGACGCAGCGGAAGTACGACCTGATAGTGCTCGACGCCTACTCAAAAACTTACGTTCCATTTCACTTGATGACAAACGAGTTCTTCAAACTCCTAGTTAATCACCTAACAACAAACGGCACAGTAATCTCAAACCTGATCGCTGCAACAAGCGGGGACAATTCGAAACTGCTTTACGCCGAAACAAACACTATGCACCTCACGTTCCCCAACATCTACATCTTTCCTGTAATGGGAGCTGGCTATGGGAACCCACAGAACGTGATAATAGTGGCAACCTTACAACCCAAAACATTGACGGAAAACAACTTTCAACAATTAGCCGACACTACAACCAGCCCAAGAATCTCATCGCTCGAAGAAGACGTAAGCAACTACACCACTCCAAGCGCTAATAACGCACCAATACTCACCGACAACTACGCCCCCGTTGAAAACCTGCTAAATCCGATAACCGGCGAGCCCCTCACCGCCCAAGACGAAACTCAAGCATTCACACAGGAAACGCAAAGAGCCGTAGCGGTGATCGCGATCGTAGCTGTGATCTTCATAGTGCTCGCCAGAAAGAGAATTTTCTGAAGGGTTTAGGGAATTTGGAGCTGCTTTATCACGTCCGCGAAGACGACTCTGTAGTCGGCTCTGTGGAAAGAAAATATGCCCATTCCGAAGGCGTCCTGCACCGGTCAGGGATTATTTTCCTAAAGCGTTCTGATGGAATGATACTGATTCAGCACCGAAGCCCCTCGAAGCGAATTTTCCCCAACCGTTACGATAGTTCCTGCGCGTTTCACGTTATCTACGGAGAGACCTACGAACAAGCTGCAGAGCGAGAATTGCTGGAAGAGGTCGGAAGTACGGCAGCTCTTCAACTTGTTGGGAAATTCATACACCATGACCCACCAGAACACCAGGCTGTTACTGCCTTCACCTGTGTGAGCAATGAGCCTGTGAAGATTGATGACAAGGAATCCGCAGGTTTTGAATTTCTATCGAAAGACAAGATTAGCGAATTACTAGTTTCCAGATCCGTAACTCCTTGGCTAAGAGATGGTTGGGATCTCGTAAAGAATCTGGTTTGACGCAGTAACACTCAGATTCTGTCGACATTTTCTATGGTCCGCTCGTCCCGCACACTACCGGTATTCAGCGTGGATGCAGGCTCGAACAACAGAATGTGCGCTTCTTCCTCGGCAACGGGCACTGCCCTCCGCCCACCTCAGTGATAAATGGAAAACATACGCGAAAGACAAGCGCGATAAAGCAGCCGTACAGCTCAAGAAGAGCTGAAAAAAGGTCAGAAATCACCGATTTTATGGCTGTCGGAGAATTCGCTGCTTGCGCTCAACTTGAGAAATCCCGATGCCCTAAGAGGACAGACGCTTAGGGGCTAAGAGGTTATCCTCTGACTTTAGCGTGGCAAGTAATCCCCCTGTATTCAATTCAAAATCCATGCTGTGCTTAAACCGATACAGCTGATTCATGGTCTAAGTGTTGCGCCTGAGGGTGATGTTACGAGTATCCACATGGCTTCTCCGGGTGTGAACATCGTTGTGCTTGTGGCCCGAATCCATGCACCGCTGGTGTTGTCGTAGATCCACACATTATTCTGATCGTAGCTTCCAGAGATGCTCGTTAGATATTGTGTGACGGTCTCGTTCTGTACCGTAGGCTGAGGTTTGAACCCAACCAGATTCCACCCAGCCGCTAGGACATAACTTGGCGGAGTTGCGGCATGCAGAATCACTGTTCCGTTCAGGTACAGGGTGTCGGCTTTCAGCATGTAAACCCAGTAACCATACCCATCCACCATGCTGGTCAACGTGCCCGTTTTGCCGGGAATGAGAAACTTCCAGCTCCTCGGAAGACCCGTGTACCCCCACACCGCTCCGATTTCATTCTTTGCTATGAGTGGTGCAAGAATCTTTGACACATCCACGGTGTCGGGCACCAGATACAACGAAATTAGGTTCCACCCCGCTCCTAGAGGTATGAGGACCGAAGGGTTCACAGTGATTGGCGCGGTGGATTGTAATCTTCCAGATGCAATCGTCTGCGAGAGGAGATGTGTTTCATCTTTCACAGTAGTTCCTGAGTAGCTTTGGTTGAGAAGGGAATCCTCTGTTACGAGTGCTAGCGAGATATTGAAGGACCCGTTAGCTGTTCCGACCAGTCTGACTTGGTAGCTACCGTTAAGAGGGTTGAATATGACGATTTCCTGCGGTTCAACATTCGGGCCACCATAGTTGGAATCAGGGATCTGGTTCGCCGAGGAGTTACTACTGGCAGGGTTGCCGCCGATAATCCTTCGCAGCGGATCCATCACAATTATGTTGACGGGTGACCTGCCAATGATAGTCGTTACGGAAATGTGGTTAGCGGCAAGCTCTCCGTCTATGAAGAATGTCGCCGAATCAATGATTTTCAGCACCCAGTAACAAGCGTTCGTAAAGAATGGATAGCTCTCTACCAATGGGCTAAACCTCTCCAATTCAACTTTCAGTCCCTTAAGCAACGGCGCGGGGTCCGCTCCGTTGGTGTAGGCTGCGGAAAGGTCGCTGAATCCGCCGGATATGTATGTTCCAGGAGAGTATGGCCCGAAAGTCTGAGCGCAAGTGGAGCATCTAAGATGGGGTTCGCCCCCAAACTGAATAAAACTCAATGCGTTTCCGATCTCCGCCTCCTGAACCACACTGTAGATCTTGATACTCTCCTCAATCAGATCTTTCGCCGTAGCGATAGAATCTCGCCGATTCTCCCGCCAAGTTCGTAAAGAGTCAGAACAAATGCCCTATCCCTAGAGTTTTCACATGCTCGAAGAAGCTTTGAAACGTCATCCTGGGAGAGCAGTTCCTCTGGCAATATCGTCTTCTTGCTTGCGCGTACACGAAGCCAGGCGGTCTCCGGTGGGTCTTGCTCTGATTGAAAACCTCGAAGCCACCGATAAAACCGTTTCAGAGCGATCCGGAAGTCGTTCTTAGTCCAGTCAGCATATTTTGAATCGTTAAGGTCGGCTACAAGCTTCTTGATATCGTCAGTCGTTGCCAGTCGTATATGTCCAGCTTATTTCTCAAGGCTGGTTGCCCAGTAGAAAAATGCAAGGATTTGAACCAGTATTATGGAGCCTCGGGATAGCTTTACACCGTCGTTTAGAACTGTCGACCTAGCAGGTTTTCAGCTGGTTTTGAGCCGGTTTTAGGCCGAATGAAAACTGAACTTGAGCTGTGAACGGACTCTTCCTTACTTTCCGGCTCCATGTAATGTACGATTTCTATCATAACCGTGAAGTATCCAGCTAGCATTGCGAAACGTTAGCGTGTTTTCTCGTGTGTGGTAAGCTCAGCCATTTGTTCAGAAGGTTGGGCCGGGTTCGATTGGAAAAACATACGGTCCTCCAGGCACGATTGCAACGCTTCGCCTCTCGCTCGCAGACTGGCCGCATGACCGTAGCCCCTGGTCAATGGATTCGGCGTGCTCCATTTTCATTGCTCTGATGGTTGTGGCGTCAACTCCCCTAGTGACGACTATGACTCTTGCCTTTGTTAGAATTCTTGCTAGTATCTGGATGTTGTCTTGATCTGGAACGGGCTCGTCGGCCTTGAGTCTTTGTAGAACCTCATTGGGATCCTTTCCGAAGGCCATGTATTTTTGAAAGGTTACGTGTCCTACGCCATCCCTACACTCACTCGCAAGTATAATTGTCCCGCCATGTTTGGTCATTCGTTCTGCGACAGCCAAGCCCTTAACACACTGATACAGGTTCCTGTCGAGTGGATACCCCCCATTCGTGGTCACAACGACATCAAAGAGTCCGTGGAACTTCACCTCCATGTCCTTAGCAACCGTTTCAGCCGCTTTCCTATGAGTTACTCGTGGCTCTCCAATGAACAGGTGCGTCAACCTCATTTCCGGATCCACAGTGATGTTGACGATGAAATGTAGTCCGCTTTTTTGTCCCGCTTCTACAATATCCTCGTAGACGGGGTTTCCGTCCATGCATCCGTACCTAGCGTTGTCGTGTTCCAGCATGTTGAAGCTGTGATTCCTCAGAATGGTGAGTTCACCCGCGATTCCTGGAACGATGCTCTTGTACCCTCCACCGAACCCTGCGTGAAAGTGTGGCGCAACTAGACCTGTGGCGATTTTCAGATCAGATTCCATGAAGTGTCTGTTGAGCAACAGTGGAGTTCCTCGCGAAGTTTTTCCAACAGAAACCAGTCCTGCATTCGCATCATGGTTCTTGATGTTAAAGTTCACGACGATTTGCTCTCCGAGATTCTCGATCAATTCACTCCGGCTCATTGGCGCGTGAAGACCTGTTGCGACCAGAATCAGGATATCCCTTGTTGCGATCTCCACGCTCTCAAGTTCCTTAAGCAACAGCGGTACGGTGATGTGATTCAATGCAAAACGCGTATTATCGCTGACAACGAGGCAGGCTTTCTTCCCTTTGAACTGGAGGAAGGAACCGCGGTTCTCTTTGAAGTAAGTTGAGATCTTACGTTGAGCATACTTTCTCGGGTTCCCAACTGGCCGCGGACTCTTCGGTCTAAAGAGTTTCGCGTTTCGTGTCCTTAGAGTGAGGTGCTGTTGACCGTAGGGAAGTGTCACCATTTGATTCATGTCCAACAGAGCCCGCGCGCATTCAAGCGACTTGTCCAATTCAAGGCCGTCAACAAGCATCGAATCAGGAACATGTCGAGGTCACGGTGTAGGTGGTGTCAACTGTATGAGGAAGCATCACTGTAGGGGCGTTCGGAAGTTGCGGCCAGCATACTTTGCGGATCTTCCTAACTCTTCCTCGATTCGAAGGAGCTGATTGAATTGAGCGACCCTTTCGCTTCTGGCGGGTGCGCCGTTTTTTATCTGGCCAGCGTCGATTCCAACCGTCAGGTCTGCGAGCCAAGTATCCTCCGTTTGAGCCGACCGTTCTGAAACTAGTACACCGTAGCTATTCTCGTTAGCGCATTCGGCTGTTTCCAAAGCTTCGGTGAGAGTTCCGATTTGATTAACCTTGAGAAGCACGCAATTTGCGGCGCCCATTTTGACCGCCTTCTTTAGGCGTTTAGTGCTTGAAACGAGGAAGTCATCTCCTACTATTTGGATGTCAAGTTTCTTCCTAATCTCGGCGAATGCTTCGAAGTCGTCCTCTTGAAACGGGTCCTCGATGGAGGCGAGTGGGTATGTCTTTACAAGATCTTCGTAAACGTCCATCAGCGTCTCGCGTGTGATTTTCTTTCCCATGTACTTGTACCTCTTCGTTCTGGGGTCGTACAGGTGAGTTGCGGCTGCGTCCAATGCCAGTATGAATTTCTTTCCATACCCTTCTTCTTCGATTGCCTTCAAAATCATATCGTAGGCATCGTGTGGGTCGTTTGGTCCCGGTGGAGCGTAGGTCCCTTCATCGCCAGTGTTCAAGGAGTGTTTTCCATACTTCTTCGCGAGCATTTTGCCCAGCGTATGATAGACTTCGGCGCCTAGTTGCAGTGCTTCAGAGAAACTCTTTGATCCAACTGGCATGACGTTGAACTCTTGAAAGTCGAAGTCGGTTGCAGCGAGTTTTCCTCCGCAAATGTAGAGGAACATTGGAACCGGCAGAATGTGGGCGTTAGGACCACCTATGTGTCGATAAATCGGAACAGAAAGCGCGTTTGCTGCTGCTTTTGCTACCGCCCATGATGCTGCAACTGTAACGTTTCCACCAAGTTTGGACTTGTTTTCTGTACCATCAAATTCTATCATTTTCCGGTCGATATCTCTCTGTCTTCTTGCATCCATACCTCTCAGAAGAGGCGCCAGCTTGCGGTTTACAATTTCGACAGCTTTCCTTACGCCGAGTCCACCGTATCTTCTGCCGCCGTCCCTGATCTCGACGGCTTCGTAGGTTCCTCTTGATCGACCGGCAGGGGCATCTGCGCGTCCCAAAACTCCGGTTTGGGTGACCACATCAACCTCGACCGTTGGGTTTCCCCTGCTGTCCAGAATCTCCCTTGCATTTACTGAAGCTATTGTGAATTGGCGCATCTTGAAGGGACTTCCTACAAGTGGACTTTGCGAAAGCCCGTTGTTGAAAGTATAAGCATTGCTCCTTCTATCTTTCCTTGAAAACTATTGAGAATCATACGCTAACGTACGCAAGTCGTAGGTCCATTACGTTTGTTCCTGTTGGTCTTGTGAAGACCGCGTCCTCAAGCTGTCTAAAGACATGATATGAATTGTGTTTTGCAAGGTTTTCATATACGTCGGTCTTCATTTCACGTGCTCTTTCCGCTGTGTAACCATCAGCTATCGCACCGGCGGCATCCGTTGGTCCGTCAGTTCCATCCGTACCAACAGACGCAATTACGGTCTTCCGGCTTCCTTCAATCTTCAACGACGCAGCGAGCGCAAATTCTTGGTTTCTTCCTCCTTCGCCATGTTGTCCTCGGATTGTGACCGTCGTCTCTCCGCCTACTATAAGAACGCAGGGAGGATGTAGAGGTCTCATGTGTTCTTCCACTTCTCTTGCAATGCACGCCAACATGGTTCCTGCCTCTCGGCTTTCACCTTCAAGAGCAGTCGAAAGAATCATAGCATTACAGCCCAATTCCTTAGCTCTTTCTTGTGCTGCCTCGCACAGTGTTTCGCTGTTCGCCAAGACCCAGTTGTGCACCTTAACTTTCTGGCGTTGAAAATCAAGAAGCTTGGGAGTCTCTTGTTCAGGCTCTGCCTTTTCCAAATGCTTCCTAACCGAGACCGGAACTACATTCAGCAGGTTGTATTTCTTTAGTACATGAAGGGCGTCTCGAAATGTAGTGGTGTCCGGAACAGTCGGGCCCCATGGTCGTCCTTCCACCTCGTCAACTATTATGAGACCTATTGTCTGCGCAGGATGAATTCTCATAGCAAGTCGTCCACCCATCACTTTGGAGATGTGCTTCCTCACGGTGTTTATGTCGCGGAGGGAGGCGCCACACATGAGAACTTGTTGAGTCAGCTCTCTAACATCATCAAGGCTCAAACCATCTGCCGGAATTGTCATCAGCGCAGAACAGCCGCCCGTCACGCAAACGAACACCAGATCGTTTGTTTTCGCATTATCTGCTATGTCAAGGATCTTCTTTGTCGCTCGAACCCCGTCATCGTCTGGGATTGGATGATCCGCTTCTACTACCTCAATCGATTTGAGCTTCCGGCCTTGGCCCCTCTTCTCGATTACAAGACCTGTTTTGATCCTGCTTCCGAGTATTTCTTCTAACCCTTTAGCAATTGAAAGAGATCCTTTCCCGGCCCCAATAACGTACAGGTCTCCAGTCTTCGAGAGATCGAAAGTGAGAGAACCAACTCTTAGCGAGTTTCCCGCGATGACGACTGACTGTCTGACTAATTCGTGGCCGCTCACCGCGCCAATAGCGGATTCCAACACATCTAAGACAACCTTTCTTCCATCTCTGCTGCCATGGGAAAGGAGTTCGCGTCTATTCTTGATGATTGGCATTTGGATCTTCTCCTACTCGTGTGAGCGGAAACGGCATTAGTGCATTTTGTATCGTTTCCAACGAGGAATTTCAAATCGGCTTCGATACATTGCTCTACAGCGAGTCACTTTAGGAGGCCAATGAAACCAATGCTGATCAAAAGCAGCCAATCCAGACTTGAAACTCCGCCGCAAGCCCGGAGCGATTAAGCGATATTCTGGGAAGGGGAAACGAGAAGTTCGCCAGATTGGCAGGAGACCGGACCTAACTTCCGAATTGAGAAACAATCGTAGTGTATTTCGCATCGAAACGGCGCGACTACAGAGGATTTGGCATTCCCCGGCCATGCAGACAGCCGGACAAGACGCTATTCGCAACAATACATGTCAGACTGTCATCAAAGACTCGTATATTCTTCTGGCATTTGTGCTTCAGCATTCATCGCGTGCCAATATTCTCGGTAGAGGTGCTGAGGCTTTTCCACGAACCGGTCCAGTCTGGAAAGGACTTCATTCAGCTCCTTGATGTGGCTGACGGCATCTAGCCAAGTCCCATGCACAAAACCTTGAACCAATTGCTGTGCTTTTTCCTTCTGCCCCTCTCCTGACAGCTGATGCACGCGTCTTTCGACTAGCCTCGCTCGTTCAATTGTCTTTTCCTCTTGATCGCGCAGAACGGCGATTACTATGGGGGCATATACTTTGTAATTTATGTTGATATGGCGCTTCAACTCCTCGTACAACCACCATGCTGATTGATCCGAGTACTTGTCATTGCCTCTAGTGTAGATATCAGGAGGGCGAATTCCTCCGAATAGATACGTTGCCTTAAAGTCACTCGTGCAGGGCTGTGACGATCCTGTGAACCAGAAGGTGGGCAATTTGTCTTTCAGATGAGCTACGAAGCTGCCGGAAGTGTGAAAAGGATCTCTATCACGAGCATGAAGGCAGAGACTCGCCCAGAAGTGTTGATCTGGGCTCCAACGGGGCGCGATGACAGTTCCCTCGTGATGGTCTCTTAGAACACGCATTATGTATTCCGGAGTGATTGAACCTTTCATCTCTTGGAGTAATGAAAAACTCCTGTTTCGTCTATTCTGACAACCAGCCGGGTCCTCTTTAGTAAAGTCCCAGTATGCTCGCACGAAATTGAAATCGGTTTCTGAGCGAGCCCATTTCTTCTCAATTGCATGCTTTATGAGGTCCGGATGTGCTACTTCGTAATCCCTCTCAATTGTGTACGCATTTGATAATGAGTCAGTTCCGTGGTTTACTCTCCTGGCAGCAAAGTACTTACCCGCGGTTTCGAAGATCCAAGCTTCTTTTTTGTCAGCTATTATGAACGAATTGTCGTAGTACGACTGTTCACCGTACGCGCATGTACCCCCTTGTCCGTATTTTTGCAGATGATCGATCATGACGTTCATCGCAGCATGGGCTGTTTCTCCTCTTTCAAGGGCGAGTCTAAGCAAATCCATGCCAAGCAGAGCACCTTCCTTGATGACTGGTTCCTTTGACCACACCGACTCGTTTCCGATTACCACGCTTCGTTCGTTGGCTCCCATCTCTGCTCCCCAGATCCACCAAGGCGCGGAGACGATAATCTCGTAAGTTTCTCTCGCCTGAGGTACCTTGATGTACGTACATTGAACAAGTGAATCAGAGGGGTGCGTTTCCCGCGGGTAGTATCTTAGAGGTTGGCTTTCATTCGGAGGCCTGTCGCTGTTCTTACCGAAAATTATTGACCCATCAGACGTTGAATCTCCCAAGGCCACCATTGTGTCGCATGACTTTATGGAATAGGTCATTCTTGTTCTAAACCCAGTTCCCCTTCGGTCAGTACCCTCTGCGTCCCGGGCTGCCTGGTTTAGGAGTGTGTGTCCGAGACTATTCAGGAGGAACGGACTTGAAGAGGAGGCTCAGGTCGATGCCTCGTTTTGCGTTGTACCATCTAGCTGCATAGTAGATAATGATTCCTGCAATGGTTATTGCTGCAAAGGTTGTCCAGCCTTGTGATACTGCAAACGTGATAACATCTGCCAAATGCACTCCGTAGGCGGTGGCAAGAAGCGGCCAGATTACGTAGAGGAAGAAGACGGGAATGACGAAGACAAGCCAGATGATACCTAGGATGCTAATTAGTGGAATCCCGAATTTCTTCCTCATCGATTGAGGTATTAACTCATAAAGGTCCGGTCTTCGGTAGGGAAGCAACAAGGCGTTGAATCCTGGCAGAATGAAAACGAACATGGACAACAGAATAGCGGTCACAGCGCCTGAGACGAAGGATACACCAAAGAATGAGGCGATGAAGGTGACGTACCAGATAGCCGTGAAGAGAATTATTAGGAGAACAACCAATAGCCGAAGCCACCTGAACCTTTTCTTGAAACTCGATGATACCTCCAAGCGTAGGAGAGTTCACTAAACCAGATTTTTCTTGGATGAATTAATCTCAATGAAGAAACTCGGATTTTTGGTAAATCCCGTGGCTGGAATGGGAGGCAGAGTAGGGCTCAAGGGTAGCGATGGAGAAGAGATCCTCAGGAAGGCAATACAACTTGGAGCTACTCCGATCTCTCCAAGCAGAGCCATCCAGGCCCTCAGCAGAATCGCCCCCATTAAAGAAAGTATCGATCTTCTAACATGTTCCCACGAGATGGGTGAGGAAGAAGCGCGAGAATGTGGTTTTAGACCGAGAATTCTTGCAACTTCGGAGAGGGGAAAGACCACTTCAACGGATACCATGAACGCTGCTAAAGAAATGGGGAGGTTGCAGGTATCTCTCCTGCTCTTCGCTGGTGGAGATGGAACAGCGAGAGATATCTACCAAGCAGTCGGTCAGACTATACCCGTTCTAGGGATACCTGCGGGAGTCAAGATTCAGTCGGGCGTGTTCGCAGTGAATCCACGGAATGCTGGAGAACTTGCTCTAGCATACTTGCAGGATAGACAATCAGTCCTTCGTGAAGCGGAAGTTATGGACATCGATGAGAAAGCTTTTAGAGAGAACCGGATTTCGGCTCGCTTGTACGGCTATCTTCGAGTTCCCTACGAGAAGACGCTTGTTCAAAGCGCAAAGGCAGGATCTGCTCCTGGGGAAGAATATGCCGCGCAAGCGATCGCGAACGACATCATAGACAATATGGAAGACGATTGCGCATATATCATTGGACCGGGCACAACAACTCGACCTATCGTGGAAAGACTTGGATTGAAGAAGACGTTACTTGGAGTTGACGCCATTTACAACCGCAGATTGCTCGGCTCAGACCTCACTGAGAATCAACTGCTACAGATAACAGGCGCTAAGAGAATACGAATAATCGTTAGCGTCATAGGTAACCAGGGATTCATATTTGGCAGGGGAAATCAACAGATCAGTCCAGAAGTAATCAAGAGTGCGGGCAAAGAGAACATAATCGTTGTTGCCACACTTAGCAAGCTCGCATCATTGATAGGAGCTCCCATCTTAGTAGATACGGGTGACAGCGAAGTCGACAAGATTCTGAGCGGCTATATCAAAGTCATTACTGGGTATGGAGGAAGAACGGTCTACAAGGTAGACAGCAAATGAGGACTTTTTCGATGATTCGCAAGAGAGACCATGGGCGGTTCAAATCGCAAATCTAGTTGAGGCTGATCGCTTGCAGCGATATCCATTGTGATGAGGAATACGGAGTCTCCCGATCCCACCGAGCTTCCAATCGACAAATCCATTAGTCTCAACAGTGTCACAGGTATCGACTAAGAAAATGAATCTCCAAAACAAAGTTGCATTGGTTACCGGAGTAGCTGGACCTAAGGGTATAGGATATGCCTCGGCGACCAGACTCGCCCGAGAGGGGGCATCTTTGGCAGTTGTTGATGTCTCGAGAGAAGTTCACCAGCGCGCCAAAGAGTTGGAAGGGTTTGGAGGTCAAGTCGTCTCTTTCGATTTGGACCTTACGAAATTGACTAACGTCCAGGGTATGGTTCGTAGTGTGCTTGAAAGATATGGACGCATAGACATTTTGGCCAACATTGCAGGTCTGGCCCCGCGAGGGTCTGGATCTGGAGTGACCGAAAAGCCCTTTGTCGATCTAACAGAAAAAGAGTGGTCCTCGCAGATAGCGATTAACCTCACAACAACCTTCAACTGCATCAAAGCAGTCCTCCCATTCATGATAAAACAGAGATATGGAAAAATCGTGAACATGTCATCTTGCACAGGGACACTCGTATCAATACCAGGTGAAAGCGCTTATTCCGCAGCCAAAGGAGCCGTGTCGGGCCTGACTAAGGCATTGGCGCTTGAAGTCGGAGAATTCGGCATAACTGTCAATGCCATAGCTCCCGGCTGGATCCAGACTGGTTCTTCATTAGAATCAGAGATCAAAGCTGGACTCTCAACTCCAATGAAGAGACCTGGTAGAGCTGAAGAAGTGGCAAACCTTGTCGCGTTCCTCGCCTCTGACGATTCATCATACATGACCGGCCATGACGTGGTCATCGATGGCGGTAACATAATTCAAGAATACAAGGGCTCCTGAGGCTCACTAACGCGGAGAAGGAGACCGTTTAACTCACATTCGTCCGACAAGAATAGTAAGAGCAGTTTTTGTCAACTAGCGTTACTTTTCAGTTTCCTAAGATGAGCTCTCCACGTCATAGCCCATTTTTCTGGGTTGTGTAATCATAGACAAGAAGACGTGCTGCTCGAAAAGAGCCGAAAAACTGCTCAGAGATGAGCGATTCGATTCGTATTGGAGCCTCGGGCGGGGTTTGAACCCGCGACCTGCCGCTTTCAAGGACGCCCTTACAAGGCGGCTGCTTCCTAGTGCCCTAAGCCGTGGGCATCTGCCAGGCTGAGCCACCGAGGCCCAAGCGGACTAACATTGCGTCCGCTAAAAATTCTCGCTAAGAGGATGTGCTATGTCCCTCTGCGCCGCTTCGCAGCGTGCGTGAGGGCCGCAATGGCTGGCAACTCTTCACCTGCAAGAAGTGATAGCATCGCACCTCCAGCCGTGCTAACGTGTGAGAACTTGTCTGCGATTCCCAAGATTCCCGCAAACCCCGACATATGACCTCCGCCAATCACGGTGAAGGCTCCCGAGTTCGCCATTGCCTCCAGAACAGCTTTTGTACCGGCATCGAATCCGTTCTGTTCGAAGACGCCCATTGGCCCACTGCCCACAACGGTTCTTGAATTTGCGATCATGTTTGCGAATTCAGCTGCAGTTTCCTCTCCTATATCTAAGGCCCGGCCCGCGCGGGCAAGCTTGCCCACTTTGATGTCCACGCGTTTGCGGTTTTTCTCAGTGCCGAAATCCTTCGGAACTATTACTCGCCCACGATATTTCGTCAAAATCCTACCTGCTTTCATGACCTCGTCGGTGACATTCGCCAGTTCCTCCTCTTCTGACGGGCAGAACTTCACGTCCCTCGCCTTGAGGAACACTTTTGCAACATTCCCGCCCACCAGCACATGGTCGGCTTTACCTGTACTAAGAATGTGCTCGATTACCGGGACCTTGTCTTCCACTTTTGCGCCGCCAAGGAGGTATGTGCTCGGCCGCCCCGGTTCCACAAGCAACCGCTTCAGGGCTCGAAGCTCCTTCTCCATCAACTTCCCTGCCGCCGATGGGAGGACGTATGGAAAGGCAACAAGGGAAGCCTGTGACCTATGGGCCGCTGCGAATGCATCGTTCACATAAAGGTCGAACAACGGCGCCAAACGGGAGACAAAATTGGTGCGGACAAGTTTTTCGCCTGATCTCTCCAGTGTTTCCTCTGCTAAGAGACGGACATTGTCCAAAACTAAGACCTCACCCCTCTTGAGGTCCCTGATGGCCTCACGTGCTGCGGGTCCAATAATGTCTTCGATGAATCTGACGTTCTGTGAGCAATTCTCTTGTAATATACGTGCGTGTTGCTCGAGGGACGTAAAATCTCCCTTGCCAGGGCGACTCTGGTGTGAGAGGACCGCAACCTTGGCTTGAGCGAGCGCGTCCAAAGTTGGCCTAGCTGCAACGATTCGGCTATCATCCAGGATTTGATTTGTACTTGGATCGAGTGGCGCGTTGATATCTAACCTGAGTAGGACGCGTTTGTCTCGTAAATCGAAGTCGTCGAGAGTCAGGTAGTCAAGGTCCATCTGCGCCCCAAACCTGCAGCCTAAACCTTGTGTGGCTGCTGATTAAACACTTTTCAAAGACGCGGACATTTTCAACTCAAACTTGTTGCTTACAGCTAGTTAGGACGAAACCTAATTCTGTATGCAAAGGCCCGGAAGTGTATACATTCCCCTCATGCAGAAGGGTTTCGGCCTGTTGGAGAACGTTTTTACATACAGCTTTGATTTTGTGGTTTGGGCCGGGGTGGCTCAGCTGGTAGAGCGCCAGCCAGGCTTAAGGGACGAAACTCATAATCTGGAGAGCCGTGGGCCCAGAAGCCGCGGGTTCGAACCCCGCTCCCGGCACCAATATTGACGTATCTCATCTCGATCGGAATGGTAGATCAGGCACCAAATCGTTTGGGGAGTACCGCAAGAAAACTGAGCGCGTCCGGCGTTACGAATCCATCATTCTGAACAAGTAACGGGAGTCTGTTGCTTGCTCACTGCAGAGTTGAAGAGATCTGTTCAGCAGCTTTCTTTGTCAGGTAGAACATCCAGAGAATAACGCTAGCATAGAGGAGCAGGGAGATTCCACTTGCGTGAAGCCTAGCAAACTCTGCTATTCCCAATCTCCGTCGCAGATGGCTAGATAATAATGGTTGATAGGCTGTACGTATTTACAAAATTTAGAGTAATGAAAAATCGGACCTTAGGCGAGTTTCTTTAGGGCTGCCATGGATCGGCCATAATCGAACTTCCAGCCCGTTTTGTCATCGAACAGCTCAATCGGAATCACTTGTCTTTCTCGTGTATCGTACCTCAACCTCAGGCCCGAGTAGGAGGTTAGAATGTTGCGCCTGCACAACTCAGAGAGGAACCTGAAGAGGTTTGAGACTTGCGACTCAAGTATTGCGACCCTCAGCACTAACGCGTTGCGCTTTAGAGCCTTCGAACGTCCCACGACGAAGAATAGTTCGTTCAGATATGAGTAGAACCTGTTCATCTTGGGAGCACTGGCAAACTCACAGAAGATTTGGTAGTACGCCGCAATCTCTCGCGGATACGGATGAATTGTCAATCCGCTGCCCCCCAATATGCCGTGTTTCACAAGTTTCTTATCATATCGGTACTTCACAGCCTGAAGCGTTATCCCGAGGGGCTTCGCCAAGTCGACGAATTTCTTTCTGGCATCGATTTGAAGTTCCTTGATTAACACGAGGTCTTTTCGGTCAACGAGCACATCATAGCTTTCAGGGTCTTCTATCGTCTTGGTTGGTTTCCGTTTCATCAGACCGTTGAGCCATTTATCCCAGCAGAACTTCCAGAGTTTCCGACTTGGATCATAGTAGTCATAGTTGACATCGTTGGGGAGATAATCCCCTATCATGACGACCGAATTCTTGAGGGCTAAGCCGCTCGTCACCATTCCTTTGAAGTATTGTTGAAAGGCCTTCACAAGCTCGAAGGGTACGTAATGGAAGGAAACATGTGTGGACCCTCCTTCGCAGCCCACAATCATACGCCAATAGCCGGGCACCTTCAAGGCCTGAGTCACATTCTCCTCTAGGCCGGGTTTTGCTGAGGTCAGAGCAAACATGGTGGCCAAGCCTAACTTTGAGGCATTTGGTAACGTATACTCGATCGGCCCGCTCAGAGCCTCCATCTTTCCTACGCGGTTATAGACGGATGAGAATGGTATCCTAGTGTAGCGCGAAACAGCCAAGAGGTTCCGGGGGCCCAGTTTCTGAATGGCTTTGAGGATTCTGACTGTCGTCTTGTCCATCTGTTTCGTCGTGCGCCATACTTGCTTGTAGTAGTCAGCTATCTTTACAACCTCTGTCTTGAGCGCCACATACGTGTTTCGTGATACCATCTCTAATCAGGCCTTAAACCCGCCCCCCTCTGCGCTTCGACGCAAAAACCTTACGCATGAGACCCAACATCGCGCCAAAGCCTGTTATGCAGGCGGTTTGCCTTGTCAAGAACTTGCAGAAAGTGAAATTCGTCAAATCAGGATGGAGACAGCACGTTCACGTCCCCGCCCCTCAAGCCGACATAAACGAAATCTGCCATACCTAGGAAGAGGCCGGTCTCCAGCAACCCCGGCATCGTTTTCAACCTCTTCTCTAACAGATGGGGCTTCTCAATTTTGCCGAAATCAGCGTCCAACACGAAATTGCCATTATCAGTCACCACGGGCCCGACCTTTCCCGTCCCTTCCCGCAGCTTTGCTCGGCCCCCCATTCTCGCAATCTGAGCTTGCACATACTTGTGAGCGAATGGGAGAACCTCCAAAGGAACCAGTTGCTTTCCTCCCAATGTCGTTGAGAGCTTCGTTTCATCTACAACTATGGCGAGTTGTTGGGCGGCTGCATCAACTATTTTCTCCCTGAGTAATGCTCCTCCTCCTCCTTTTATCAAATGGAGTGAGCGCCGCTCAACTTGGTCGGCGCCGTCAATTGCATAGTCGACCACGTAGGCCTCATTCATTGTAAGGGTTCGAAGTCCGTGTGCGTGTGCGAGGTTCTCAATTTGATGTGATGTTGGAACTACTGAAATCTCCAAATGCCTTCCTCTGGCGAGCCTCGCCAGCTCCGCAACTGCATAAGCAGTCGTTGTTCCGCTACCAACGCCCACGACCCAACCATTCTTTATGGGCTGAAGGGCTTTGAGGACAGCTTTGCGTTTGGCGTCCTCAACCCAAGACATTTTCATCCTTCCGCTTCGATCTGTTCAAGGCGATCCATGGCTCTGAGAATTTCCTCGCGAATCTGGTTGACTCGCTTTTCAGCGTCAGTGATCTCCGGGTCGTCCTCTTTGGGGTTGGTTTCATTTGCTTGCTTTTGCGCGGACTCGTCTGCCTGATCTTGACTCTTATTCCCGTCTTCAGCTGGGTCCGGCTTCAGGTCTTGTGCCTGCTTAGCCACACTCATGGAACTCGTGCCTGATTTCATGTCCTTGAGGCGGGCATCAATATCGGCCATCCTGGCGTTGAAATCTCTAATCAGGTTATCCCGCGCGGACTCGAGGTCAAAGAGGTCGACGACCCTTTGGTTCTCTTCGATCGCTTTCTCCAGCCTCTTCAGGTCCACTTTGTACTTTTCCAGTAGCCGATCCCTCTCGACCTGGCTAATCTGGCCCTTCGTTTGTGACTCGTAAATCGTAGTAACCGCAGACCCAAGAATTTGCCTTTCCAACCTGAGAACTTTCAGGTCCTCCCTTGCGCGGCCAACAGCTTCCTGACTTGTCGACCGAGGCGTTTCTGTACGTGGGCTTGGCATGGTTGGGAGTAGGATTATTCGCTCAGGGGCAGAGGTTTCCTTTTTCTTCCAAAAAGCAAGTAGGGTGGTCAAGCTCACCAAGATTGGCCCCTGAATTCCAAGCGACTATCTGCGAATGAGTGTATTAATAGCTTAGCGCCCTGCCAAACCTGGTTTCATGACTGAGACTCGCCATGCAGAAGGGGCGACCGCAAAATGGTGGGCGCACGGCCACGGGTAGAAAATGCCGCCATTCTCTCACGACATGCTTCCACGATCACGACTAATTTAACTATCTGATGCAAAGAGGACTCGTAGCTTAGGTGGATGAAAATGCACTTAGAAGGATCCTTTGAGACCCCCGTTCCGCGGCAAACGGTGTGGGAATTTCTCCTCAACCCCAATGACATCGGACCATGCTTCCCCGATATGCAATCCTTGGAAGTCTTAGGCCCCGATTCATTCAAAGCCAAAGTGAAGGTTGGCCTCTCAGTAGTTAGGGGAACTATGGATTTTGATTTCCATGCGGCTGAGAAAACCCCACCGAGTTCGGCCAAACTAATCGGCAAGGGCAAAGGCGTGGGAAGCACAGTCGACATCCAAACCGCTTTCACTCTGGAAGAAACGAACTCGGCAACGAAAGTTGGTTGGGTTGCAGATGTTACTGTGGGTGGAATAATGGCCGGGTTGGGCACGAAATTGCTGGATTCCACTTCAACCAAAATGGTCGAGCAGGTCGTAGAAAACATGGAGACCCGCCTGAAAGCCAAGGCAGGCAAGTGAGCTTCTAACTATAAGCTTCGAATCCCTTCCCTAGAATTAGGGAGGCAATCTTCAACTCCATGATCTCGTCCGTGCCTTCATAAATCCTCGCAACCCGCGTATCGCACAAATGCCTGGCGACAGGTGAAAGTAGTGAGTATCCAAAACCACCGAACACCTGAACCGCCAAATCTGCGCTCTCATACGCCATGCGAGACGTAATGCGTTTCGCGATGGCTGACTGCAAATCGACCTGGTTGCGTAGTTCGAGGTTGGCAGGCTCGGCGTCCAGCTTGGTCTTCTCTAACGCGGCCACGTACGTAGGCCACCGAGCCATTGTCAGGTTCATAGCGATGTTGGAAATGTGCCTTTGAATCAACTGATGCTTCCCAATCAGCTTGCCATGTTGGACTCGTGACTTTGCGCGTTCAATGACGGCGGTCAGGCAGTCTTCGATTACGCCGACGCAACCTGACCCTATGCCGATTCGCCCGTTCAAGAGCGCGGAGTAGGCTACGTGAAGTCCCTTTCCAGGTTGTCCTAGCAGGTTTTCCTTGGGCACTTTGCAATTGGCCAATTCCAGCATGGCTGTGTCGGACGTGAACAGTCCAATCTTCTCTTCAAGGTGCATTGCCACCGAGAACCCTTGAGATTTCGAATCAACGACAAAGGCTGACATGCCCTGCGTCTTGCCCTTCGGGTAAGCAAAAATGACCAGGGAGTCCGCGATAGAGCCGTTTGAAATCAAGTACTTCGTTCCATTCAGGACATAACCGCCGTCACGTTCCTCGTAGTTCGTCTTTAGTCTCGTCGGCTCGCTCCCCGCTTCAGGCTCAGTCAAACCGTATGCTAGGATTTTGTCGCCCTTCGCCGCTGGAATCAGATACTGCTTCTTCAGGTAATCACTGCCCCATTGTTCAATCGCTACCGCCGCCAACAAGCAATGAACATCAACGAAGGTTACGAGCCGCTCCAAGGCCAGAGCCCAAGTCAGAGAATCAGCACCGAGCCCCCCGAAATCTGAGGAGACTGTAAGACCCATCAAACCGTACTTTTTCAGAATCTTGGGCGTTTCCTCATTGTATTTGTGGGCGAGGTAATGCTCAAACTCAGGGAGATACAGCTCTTGAGAGGCCTCATCTACACGCTCAAGAATCTTCAATTGACCTTCACTCAGCTTACGCAGTCGGCCAGCGAGCTGAACAGCTTCCGCAAATGGACCTTCCAAACCAAAACCACCCTGCTCTGAGAGGTTGCTTTCTGCAAGGACCCCGCATTAATGTTTTTTCAGCCGGGCGGGCCGTTCAGGGAACCTGTTGCAGCTGACATGCCTCAATCCGCCCTTCGCCCCGCAAGTTGCGAATTCAGAAGCTTGCATCCGCGGTCTGAGGCATAGTCTGTACGCGTTATCGCATCCAAGCATTTACCATAAAGAAGTGGGCAAATGTGCCAAACTCAACACTTCAGCGGTTCCATTTCGTTTTGGGTTCTTTTTGATACCCGAACGAGTTATACACCGACCTTTAAGTTCAAACATCGTTCGGGAATGTTGATTCTGGTTGGCTGGTTCAGGAACCACGGTCCCGCTGACGATGAGTATGCGCCTCTTACTCTTGGCTGCAAGCGCTCTTGTCTTCCTGGCAGGATTCCAACTTTTCACTTTGACCGAGCAGACTGACCTCTATTTTGCGTGGACAATTCAGCCTCCGCTTACCGCAGCCTTCCTAGGCGCCGGATACTTCGCCAGCTTCCTTATGGAGTTCCTTGCGGCGCGAGAGAAAGAGTGGGCGAACGCGCGGATCGCGATCCCTGCGGTTTTCGCATTCATAACCTTGACGCTTGTGGCAACACTGCTCCACCTAGACCGATTTCACTTTGGAAGCCCGAGCCCCTTCGCAAATGCTGCTGCATGGTTATAGTTGGGGATCTACGCGTTTAGTTCCTCCAGCAATGATCCTTGCCTTGTTTCGACAGGCGTTGAAGAAGGGCTCCGATTCGTCCCGGAAGATGCCTATTCCTTCTTGGTTGCTCGTGGTTCTGGGCGTTCAAGCGTTCGTCATGCTGGTCATTGGGGTGGGGTTGTTCACGTTTCCATCCATGTTCGCTGGCGTTTGGCTGTGGAAGCTTACGCCTCTGACGGCCCGTGCGGTCGGCGCGTGGTTGGTGGGTATTGGGATTTTCGCTTCACATTCCCTCGTAGAGAGGGACTATACACGAGTCAGGTCTGGTTCAGTGAGTTACGTTGCCTTCGGTTTACTTGAATTGACTGCGCTGGCGCGCTATGCTTCAAACGTAAATTGGTCAGGCGTGAACGTGTGGTTGTATCTTGTTTTCCTTTTCAGTATTGTATCTACAGGACTGCACTTAACTCCCCGTGCCAGGCGATAAAGAGATCCGATTCGCAATCATGCTTGGAGAAATGAGGTTGGAATGGCTGAAGCGGAATAAGTGATTAGCCTTGAGTTTGCATCAAATCATGTAACGTGCTGAACGGAGTCATTGCACTCGCTGGTGAGGTTCGGCAAAAACTGGAGCCCCGGGCGGGGTTTGAACCCGCGACCTACGCCTCATTGTCACTATGCTACCAAGGCGTCGCTGTTGGCAATCATTCTACCAGGCTGAGCCACCGGGGCTTCCGCGAAACCGCACCTATGCACAACTTCGCTAAATATCTGCTGAATCCAACAGGCATTTCACGCAAACTCGTAGCCAGACATGAATGATACTCACAGCCACAAACACGTGTCTTCAGCACGTTGCACCGATAGAGATGAATCATTTGCCATGCGCGAAGATAACTAAGTAACGAAAAAACCCACGTCGCGACACTAGGTACAAAGAACGAAGCGAACTCACGTAGAAGCGTTCATCCACTATTTACATTTCCAAACAGCAGGCAGGCGAGCACCCAATTGACCCAGCCAGGACTGGAAGGGAGCCATTATGCAAACCGAAACGACATCATCCCGCCCGCCAATAGGCTACATCTCAACCCACAGGGGGCGGGCGCATCGCAAACGAATCACAGGACACCCCCGCAGATTCCGAATGCAACTCCTCCTCTCGGCATCACAGTACCTAGCCCTACAGAAGGCCGTGAGATCTGAATTTTCTTATGCTACAACGCAGGGGATCGGAGAAACAGTGATCGAGCAATTTCCTTGGCCATGTTTCGAGATCGCGGCCACGAAAAATCGCGTTTGGTGAAATCTCGGCATTACTGGTCACGTTGGGCGCCTGGTTGATCATGAAATTGTTCTGTTCAGAAACGCGTAGTAGATTTCCGAAGGGTTTCATTGCTTTCTCTTTGTCAAACGGATGCGCGAAAACTGCTCGTGGCAGCCATTTTTGGGGACTCCCCTATGTTTGCGCTAAAAAATGGTATAACTGGGCTTTTACCATTCACTAATTTGACAACGCTGGAGCAAATGCTTAAGTGCGCTCACCATAGCACGGTCAATCCGTGTTAAATTAGCTAAAGGAGGATATTTAGAAAAATGGTCAAGAAATGCCCATCATGTGGCTACAACAACCGCGACGATGCAGCATTCTGTTCCAGTTGTGGCGCGTCACTTGCAGGCGCAATGGCCCCAGCACTCAAACCAGTCCCATCAGTCCGCGTAGTAACCCCAGTCAGCCCCGGCGGCCCAATTAGGGTTCCAGCACCTGGCCAATGCTTCTATCACCCGAACCTTCCAGCAATCTACGTTTGCAACCGCTGTGGACGAGCAATCTGCAGAGACGACTCTAAAGCATATATGGACCTTGTTCTCTGTCCTCAGTGTTACGCAGGAATAGTGCCTATGACAGCCCAACAACCTATGGCAAATCCGCAGCAACCGGCACCCCAATACAGTCCGGCTTACGCACCTCAAATGGGTCCAGCGATGGCCCCACCAATGGGACCAATGATGGCCCCACCGATGTCAGGCCCGCCAGCGTCCTTCATGCCAGCACCCTATCCGGGACCGTTCATGGCCCCGAGTGCGCCAAGAGCTCTGTGGGGATTCATACTCTCCATGATTGCAGGAATCCTGGTCATACTCAACGCAGCAGCATTGCTCTCCAGTTCGTTCTACACAATGTGGTCGAGCATCTTCTTCTGGTTGGCTCCACCGACATCGATTCCACAAAGCCTTGCCTTCGCTCTCGGCGCTATCATCGGACTCATCCTAGTGATCGGTTCGATTTTGATGCTACTAGGGTACGGAACCATCGGAAGCATCGTTGTCTTCCCGCTGGCTGTAATGAGTCTGATAATTGGCGGAGGTTTTGTGGCCGGCTTCGTCCTTGGCGTGCTGGGCGGAATACTCGGCATGCTGGGACGTTAGCAACCCCGCAAGGGTCCCCAATTTTTTGTTCCCTTTTTACTTTCGGTGTAACGATTGTCTTATGTGAGCATATGGAAGCCTGTCTACGACCGAATCGTCCAGGCTTCACATGAGACAAGAAACGAAATAATCGGCCTTCTACTTGGCCGGCGCGAAAGTGACTCCATCGTTATTGACGATTCAATTACCGGCGAATTCTCATCAGAACCGCACCGAGTAACGCTACCTCCCTCAACGCTCGCCCAAATTGCCGATGACTTGGTTAGTGGGCGGGTGAAAGGCAACATTGTAGGATGGTACCACTCACACACCGAGGGTGGAGTGTTCTTTTCTGAAACCGACATTGAGACACAGAGGACCCTTCAGCAGTTCTCTTCCCTCGTCACAGGTGTCGTTATAGACGCTACCACGGGAGAAGTGGGATACTTCAGAATCGACCCACAAACCAAGAAACCCTTTCGGATACCTGAAGAAATGGTGAGCGTTCGAACCGAAGAAGCCTTTGAGGCAACCCCGCGGGAGCCAACCAGAGCCCTTACTCGACCCACGCCAACGATCGAGGTGCGGCAGCAACAGTTGCTCCCGCCCCAACCCCGACCCATGCCAAAGCAGCGAATAAGCACCACTCTCATGGTCGTGGTTTTCATAACGCTCGTGGCATCCGCGGGCTTAATCGGCGCAATATTATACAGGGGCACCCCGTCGACATCAGGCTTGGCGATTGTTCACAACCCAGTTCTAACCGGCACTGTTGGAACACCCGTTGAGATCACAGCTAACGTTACCGGCCCAGTTCGAGACGTAACACTATACTACGCAGCACCCGGCGCAAACTTGGCCCCGGTCAAAATGACGCTGGTGCAAGGAAGCTTCTACGGGTACACGATTCCAGGCCAGCAGGTTACTGGAAACTTGGCGTACTACATTGCGGCAGCTGATCAGGCAGGCAACCAGAAACAGACAAGCCAATATCGAATCCTGATCTCAGACTTTGCGCTCTCCCCAGGAACTCCGACGCTTACCGTTTACCGAACACAAACGGCATCTGAGGAAGTGGATCTATTCATGATCAATGATTTCAGCCAACAAGTGTCGTTTTCTGCGGATGGCGCCCCATCCGGGTTGGCGATAAGCTTCAACCCCAACCCCGTTCCGATTGGTTTGACCAAAGTAACAATGAAACTCGCAGCATCCCAAACGACTCCCAACGGCACGTATCAAATTGTGGTGAAAAGCACCTATTCCCCCTCCGGAGCCCAACCAGTTACGCGCCAGGTTACGATACCGGTCACCGTCGCTGACTTTGACCTGCAAGTCTCGCCGAGTCTTGCGCAGGTGTCTGCGGGGACGTCAACCGCCTATACACTGCTGATAACTTTGCAACACGGATTCGTAGACCCTGTGGCGGTAACTGTCAACGGCCTTCCTCAAGGGGCAACGTACAAACTGACCACAAGCGGAAACACGGTCGGTGGCACCGGAACCATCACCATCACACTCCAAATCACGACAACCACGGCAGTAAAACGGGGATCATACACCCTAACCATCAACGCGTCGGGTGGCGGAGTCACCCATTCCCAGGCAATTCAATTCATAGTAAGATAGTTTAAGCTCCTCTATAGAATTGCCAGACCAGCATGAGCGGAGGTGAATCATCGCAGATGAAACTGTTCGTCCAAGCTCCAATCGGGCCGCAGACAGGCTTGGCGGAGATTGACGTAATTCCAGACCACACAGTTGGCGAAATCAAGCAGCAGGTCTGCCAGTCCTTCAACGTCGATCCCACCACCGTCGCTCTCATGTATGGTGGAGCCATACTTGACGAGAGTACAACCGTAGCGCGGTTGGGTATTCCCGAGAACGCTCAACTTGCCCTCATGCCGTACAACATCATAGGTGGGTAAGGCCAACCCAAATGGACACCACTGTACTTTACAAAGAGAAGACCCTGCTGAACCACCAGTTCCCCACGATCACGGCCCTCAACGACCCCCCCACCCAATTCGAGGGCCTGATTCGCTGCGAGAAGGGTGAGGTAAAGAAGCTCTCCGAGAAGGGCGTCTGGCCTTTCACTGAGTACACTGACTGGAACCGGTTTCGGCTAGACCTAACGCCAGAGTACCCCCTGAAGCCGCCGGTAGCAATGTGGCTTTCCGACATCTCACACCCCAACATTGTGCCGAACATACCGAACGCTGTCTGCGTTTCGATCCTCGGGGATAAGTGGGACCCGCGCCTCAGGCTCATTTCAGTTGTTAACGCCTTACACTACCTCCTAACCGACCCGAACCCTTCGAACGTCTTCGACCATCCCCGGTCACTGAAGGCGGCAAACGTGTGCCGTTCCTACGGCTTCCCGAAGATGACCAAGGTCAAACAACAACCCAAGAAAGAAGCTGACGACACTCTCCGCTTCAACGTCGTTCCCGTCCCACGAGTACCTGTCACACCCTCAGGACCCAGGGACATTGTCAGGTTCAGTATTCCGGGGAAAGAGCATAGGGCGTCCACTTGATGCGCCTGAAAGCCTCCATTCCCTCATACAAACAAATCGAGATGGAGCTGAGCCCCAACCAGACTGTCAGAGATCTCAAGAAACTTGTTTGTGCAAAGTTCGGCATCGAGCCGGAACTCACAAGACTACTTCTGGCAGGGAAAAATCTCCCTGACGCAACCCGAGTGTCGAAACTCAAAGTGTCTGGCGAGCCAGTGGTCGTAGACTACCTTTGGGCAAGGCACCTAATTGCCTGGGGCTCAGACGGGCAGAATAAGATTAGAAACTCAACCGTCCTTATCGCTGGCGCAGGCGCCATAGGAAACGAAGTCGCCAAGAATCTGGCGATGCTTGGAATCGGCAAACTTCTCATTGTGGACCGCGATAAAGTAGAAATGTCAAACGTCAGCCGCATGATATTCTTCGAACCCACCAATTTGGGAAAGAACAAGGCCGAGGTTCTCGCAAAAAACGTACACAAAAAGTATCCATTCGTGGAAACCGCAGCCTTTAGGGGCGATTTGGAATCGCTGCCCTTGAAGCTCTACCTGGATTCCGACGTGATTGTTTGCGGACTCGACAATGTTGTCTCAAGGATTTTCCTAACACAAGTAAGCAGAAAATACTCGACGCCCCTGGTCGACGGCGGTATCACTGGCCTGAATGCCAGAGTCCACGTTTACATCCCGCCCGAAGACCCTTGCCCAATCTGCATGTTCCCGCCAAACCAATACTCACACATCGTGGGTCTACGAAACCCATGCGATGCACCATTAGAACAGGAAGCCGTTCCATCTTTCGCGACCTCAATCTCACTCGTCTCCTCAATCGTCGCCCAAGAAACCACCAAACTGATCCTGGGACTCGCAACGTTCCAAGAGAAACACAAATGGCCAGAGACAAGCGGGCCACCCTTGCGATCAGTACTGTTCATTGACATGAAAAACAACCGATTTACACAAATGGATTTGAAGCGAGGCGAGAAATGCTTCGTATGCGGAAAAGATGGAACTGCAAAGGAAGTTGTGCCGCGACTCGACTTTGTGCTCGCGAAAATCCACGCCTCAAGCCAGACTCCGCAAGGCGCGATTCGAGAAGCTCTCAGAACAGAAGCACAAGTCAGAATTTTCACTGAAACCATCAAAGGAGAGGAAAGCCTAGAGCCTCTCCCTAGAGCGGTTAAGAAGCTTGCACATGGGGATTACCTGAAAGTCATTTCAGAAAGCAAAAACGGAGAACTGCGCGAATCAATCCTCAGGCTGATTTAGGAATGATTTTGCATCAACCGTGTCATATTTCATAAGCCAATGCAGCGTCACTCGCTGAAATAGCCTTGTTTTGTGGCGAAAGGGAATGGAGAGAAGCATTTCAGGGTAAGTAACTGTTAAGAAATGCATGAGAGCAGTTCTTTGTAAGGTACACGACATGGCAATATGCCGAGTTTGTGGCAGGGGCAACGCAGACAATGCTAAGTTCTGCTACAGTTGTGGAGCGGCAGTATCGCAAGCGCCTTCACTTACACCACCCGTCAAAGTTGAGGTGAAGTCCCCGCTGACTGGCTTGCCCACTCCGGGCCCGAGCCCGATGGCTCCACCAATCTACACCCCTAGGAACGTATCGCGGCCGGGAACATGCTACTACCATAACGAGTTGCCGTCGTCATATGTATGCTCTCGGTGTGGCAGATCCATTTGCGCCGGGTGCAACAAACAGTACGGTATGCTGAACTTCTGCCCTGAATGCTACTGGGGCTTGGCTCCGAAAATTGGCCACCCACCCAACGCGTACGAACAACAACCTCAGATAGTTTACCAGCCGCAAGAACAGAACCGGTCTTGGCCATTCTAACCCTAGGTCAGTAGCCCCTTCTTTTTCAACCTCTCCGTAATTTCCTTCAGTTCATTAACCGACAGCCCCAGGTCACTCGATGCTTTGCTCGTAGAAATCACGCCTTCATGCTTGACAATGTAATCGTACACCTTATCATCTAGAGTAGAAGGCGGCACAGCAGGCGCTCTAACAGGCGCTCCGCATCTCTGACAGAAGGTCGCACCCTCTGGGATGCGATTGCCACAACTGCTACAGACCCTTCCCCTCCCTCTAGGAATGCGCGGCAACCTCGATTTTGGTCCTAAAGAGCCGAGGACTGGACCACCAAAATTGAAGAGCCCCCGCCGGTTGGCGAAGAAAATACCAACTGCAACCGCGGCGATGGCGACACTACCACCACCGAAGACAAGTATTAGTGGCACGTAATCTAGGTTCCAATCCGCTTCAACGACATATGGCCGGTCAACAGTCAACGACCATGAATCGCCCGTTTTTGTCAGCGTTCCAGTAGGTGGATCTACGCGCCAGTCTGTGAGCGCGTATGAAATCGGCCATGTTCCCTGCGTCGCAGCGACTGCTATCGTTGCGGTTGACCCTTGGTCATACCACCCGGTCCCAGTCGCTGAACCATAGGACGAGCGAACTTCAACGAAGTACTGTGTCTTGTACGCCAACGCAACCTTGTGCGGCTTGTCCATAAGGACCGTCATCGAAAGATTGGTGCTTGTGTTGCCGTCCACATCCCATTGTAGGAATCGAATCCTCTCCACAGTGCTGAGCGTGATTGTGGCCGGTGCGGGACCGAGTTGCACGTTCGTGTTCGCGTCGAACCAGCCGGTGTGGGTTTCATTGTAGGAAGTTGTGATGCTGTGTGGATTGTACTCTACGGTTAGCAGGTATTGTGCGATGTAATTCGCCTTAACCGACTTGGGTTGATCCATCACAGTGCTGCCCGTAGGGTCGCTACCACTGTAGGCACCCGTCCAATGACTCAGCCTCAACCGAGAATTGTCATTCGCTGATATGACTGTGGGCGCGGAGAAATTCGCAACGCTATTTGCGTCGTACCAACCTGACCCATTCAGGTTGCTGACGCTAGGCGGGTCGGATTCTACATTCAGGTAGAACTGCGTTTTCCAAGTAGCAACTGCTGTCTTCGGCCCATTCATGGATATAGTTACGGAACTCAGATCCTTGCCGGTCGCATCTCCAGACCAACCAGCGAAGACGTTCCGAGTACCCGCGCCCTCGCCTACTTGAGCGTCCTGAATGGTGGCTTGAACCGACGTCCCCGCGTCATACCATCCCTGCCCTCCCGATGTGCTGTATGAGGATTTCACTTCAAGGTAGTATTGGGTCACGTAAGTGAAGACATGGTTGGCCGTGCCGTTGAACGTCCAAGAAGTATCCTTATCATAATACCTCGTGCCGTTGGCTCCGACATTAGGAACGTAATAGTCCACTGTGATTATGTGAGGTGAGCTCGCGAACATGAAAGTGAATGTGCGCGATTGGCCGCCAGAGAGAGTTCCGTTTGCGCCACCGTCAACGTAGACCACTGTACTCGCAGTATCTGGCAACCCTTGAACCGTGACTGTGACGGTGTAAATGGGTTGGGCGCGAACAGCTGGATTCAGAAGAGCAAACAAGCCCACAAATAGCGCTGACAAAACTAGCAGGCGGGTTGAAGAGCGCAAAGCGGGTCGTCCCACTCGATGAGACCGATTTACAGCGCCTTAAGTGTTTTACATCTCCGCATCAAAGATAACCACCCGTCCCCGTATCCACTGGAACATGTATATGATTGAGAATAGGAAATCAAGAGGGCCGGATTGAGGAATGGTTTCCACACCCTATACTAGAGGCCGTAGCCGCGAGTACCAGGTGCTGCGAAAATTGAGGCAAGAAGGGTGGTATTGCAGCCGCAGCGCAGCCTCCCACGGCCCCGTTGACATCTTTGCAGGCCGGGATGGCCGAATTCTAATGGTTCAAGTAAAGAGCGGAAAGGGCCGCGCAAGCAAAACCGAGAAAGAGACGCTGAAAGTGTGGGCTGAAGCTTTCCGCGGCCGAGCTGAAATTTGGAAGTTCAGGAAGGGCAGGGCACTTGAGCGAGAAATCATTTACGACTGTGAAAAGGCCAATCCAGCCTAGACCTCGAGGGACCCCTTAATCCCACTCCGGATTTTGGAAGATGCCAAAGTCGACTGGCGTTACCGCTCAAGGACAGCTGTGTCCGGGAATTTTCCTATTTTACGAATTTCCCAAATCTCGCCGCCTTGAGAAAAACCAACCTCAAAAACCATTGCTCTTTGCAAAGCGATATATGGTACCGAAGTGGACAGTTTGTTGAGGTGAACAGTTTGCCTAATCGATTTGCAATAATGCCGATTACTGCGCCAGACGGAACAAAGGCGCACTACTTCATCACACTTGTCAAACTCAGTCCAGGGAAGACCCCGACCAACTTCATGAAAGCCATCGACCAAGCGGACCAGAAGTTGGCCAGACACAAGCGAGGGATACACGAGGATCACACCTTCGTCACACTCGGGCGCTACGACCTGGTCGTAGTATGGCGCGCACCCGATTTGACAACGATGGGTCAATACTTGCAAGAATTGTTCGATGCGTGCAGCATTGAGCTAGGGTCAACGGAGACATTGGTCGCGACCTCGAAAGGTGCCTAGAGACGATGAAGCGGCCAGGCAGTCTCCTACCTCTCTATTTGTTCGGAACAAGCATCAGAAGTTAAGTCATGTACGAACTCCCTTAGATCAGGGACTGACAGTGCGAATTCCACTAATCGAAGAATTGACCACTGGCCCTGTGCCGCAGGGAACAAACCTTCTAGTTGAGTTCGACCCCGCCTCACAATGGTTCAATGCTTCCCTCACAATTGTGGTGGGGTGGATAAAGGGCGGGGGCAAAGTCAGCTACAGCGTCTCCACACAACCCCCAGAGAGCATACGTCTCAAGTTGAAACGCCAGGGCCTAGATCCGAAGACCCTAGAAGAAGAAGGAAAGCTACGGATTTGGGATTGGTATACCGCGGCACTCGGCCAGAAATCTAATGAGCCATTCGCCATCGGATCCATGAAGGTTTCCGATCTGAGTATCTTTTACTCACAGGAACAGTTGCGAGGGCCCCCTCTTCCAACTTCATTGAATATCATAGATGACGGTTCTATCTTGGCTCGATTCAACGAGGAGAAAAACTGGGTTGAATTCTCGTTGACTAGGATTATTCCCATGGCTAAGTTCCGCAATACAACAATCATAGCTAGCCTCATCAAGGGCGTCCATAGCGATTGGGTCTACAAGCGGTTCGAAGCCGCTGCCGATGGAGTGGTGGATTTCAAGCTTGATGAGACTTCTGACCCAGCCCAGAATCTGATTCGCCTGAGGAGCATGAAGGATATTGGTTTTGATGCACGTTGGCACCGCATCAAGCTCCAAGAAAACCAGCAGGTTACACTCGAGGAGTAACGGGTCGGTCACGGAGATTTAGAGCAGAAAGGCCATAATCGGAACTCCCACAACGTGAGCAATATTTATAATATACGAATTCAATTCGATTCAACACGAATTAAATTCGGTGAACGAATTGGACGACACAACCAAGGAACGTCGAGAAGGCATCGACGACCTGAAAGAGGAAGTTGCAAAACTCCGCGAAGATATCAGACGGGTCTCTGAATCGATTCCACCGCCCAGCAGCAAGACACGGGAACGTACTCCAAACCGCAATTTGGGCCAGTCAATAGGTGACTACGTGAGCGATGTTGTTGAAAGCGTCATGTCAGGCATTTCTTCTGAAATCGAGAAATCAGTCCTTGTGGATCCGACTGGAGCTTGGTTTGATAGACATATCGAGAGAGTTAGCGCGCACTCTCTGAACGCCACTGAGGCTGAACGTGCCGCTTCACTAATGGGAGCGCTTGCAAGCGAGCATCGCCTTCGAATTCTCTCCGAGCTTCTGTATGGAGGAAGATATGCTAGCGAAATAGAATCAGTGCTCAAAGACATTTCACCAAGCACAATATCGAACCACCTCAAGACTCTCCAAGAGGCGGGTCTAATCGTCCAAGAGGGAGACAGGGGCCGCTACCTTGTGACTCTTCCCGGGAGAATCGCGTTGAAGATGGCCACTCGCCTTACCCGGTTTCTGCAACGCAGAAAACCGTAACCCTCTGAAATCAATACCTTTTAGTCGGTGCTACACTCCGACTGACAGCGGAGCGCACACAATGTCAAACTCGCTCAAGTTACGCGGTATGATTCCAGCGCTCGTAACACCTTTCTCTTCCGCTGGCCAAGTCGAAGAGGATTCATTGAAAGAACTCGTTGAATTCCAAATTAAGAGTAAGGTGAATGGGCTCTTTCCTCTCGGAACCACAGGCCTCGGCCCCGTTATGCAACCCGAGCAAAGAAAAAGAGTTGCAGAGGTCGTAGTTAAAGCAGTGAAGAGACGCGTACCAGTCATCGTGCAGGTCGGAGCCGCCGACCCACTAGTTGGGATAGAGCTTGCTATTCACGCTGAAGGAATCGGCGCGGACGCCGTAGCCTACCTAACACCATTCTATTACCATCCAGGAGAAGAAGCGTTCATTGAACACTACCAAAGGCTGTCGCGCGCAACAAACTTGCCCTTGCTCGTCTACAACATACCGCCCAATACCGGAAACAACATCGACGCGAACCTGCTCCTGAAACTCAGCAAAATTCCCCGCGTCATAGGGATCAAAGACAGCAGCCAAAATTTCCTGCAACTACTTGACTACCTGAACAAATTACCAAGCGAGTTCAACATACTGAACGGAACTGACTCCTACCAATTTTCAGCCTTCTGCGCTGGCGTCGCAGCGGGCGTCTCTGCAACCGCGAGCGCTTTTCCAGAAATCTTCGTTGAAATGTACGACGCTTACAGGAACAAGAACTACGAACGGGGAAAAGCCTTACAGCTGAGAATCCATGCGCTTCGGTCCGCACTGAGCAACCCCCCCATCGCCCCACTGCTGGAAGCCTTGAAGATGAGGGGATTACGGAGCGGGACGGTCAAACCACCATTGCGCCACATGAGCGCCCAAGAAATACAGGCACTTCGCGACTCTCTCGGAAAAATCATGCCCGAGATCAAACTCGCAGCTTAGATGCATGACCGTCAGGACGACGCGAACGAATCCAAAGTCTGCCCGGCCGTTGAGGGGCGTGCTTCAAACCCAGAAAGGCGGACTCCGACCAACCGCACCTTCTTGGGATAACCCATGAACTCTTTGGCTAGCCCACTGATCGTTTCGAGGATGACATCTTTACTTGATGTGGAAAATGCAAGTGTCTTCGCCCGCGTGAATGTTTCGAACCCCTTGAACCTGATTTTCAAGGTGATTGTGCGATACACCTTTCTCTCATCCTCCAAACGTCCATGGACAGATTCGACTAGAGAAGCGAGTTCTCGGTCAATAACGTGCCAATCATCCTCATCCTCCTCAAACGTGTGTTCTGCCCCAATCGATTTCATCACATAGTTTTCCTGCACCTGGACTCGCTCATCGCCGTTGGCAATAGCCCACAACCAAATTGCTGGTTTCCCAAATTGCTTGTACAGTTCCTTCGGCGGGTATGCGGCCAAGTCGCCAATGGTTTTGATCCCCAATTCGTTGAGGCTGCGTTCAGTTTTCTTTCCGATGCCGCTGATTTTGGAAACTTCAAGTGGGGCCAGAAATTCCTTCACGCGGTCACGATCTATGTAAGTTAGGCCGTCGGGTTTTTGGAAGTCAGAAGCAATCTTCGCAGCCGAAATGTTCGGCGCTATCCCAATCGAACAGGTCAATCCTTCCGCTTCCTTAAGCTCGGACTTAATGCCTTTGGCGAGTTCTACTACTCCGCCAAACCGAGTGAAGCTTTGAGTTACATCCAGGAAGGCCTCATCTATGCTAACTTGCTCGAACTTGTCAGCGTACTTTCTTAAGCGCTCCATGATATCCGAGGAAATTTGTCCATACAGAGCGAGGTTAGGTCTGATGTATACGCCGTCCGGGCACAGCCGATATGCCTGGGAAATTGGTTGCCCTGAGTGGAGGCCTCTTCTCCTAGCCTCGTATGAACATGCTACGACAACCCCACGGCCTTTGCCTTCCTTTGGGTCGGCACCGATAATCAAGGCCTTTCCGCGCAGTGAGGGGTTTTCCCTTTGTTCGACGGACGCATAGAATGCGTCCAAATCGACATGGAAGATTACACGCGCCAATTGCGCTTCATCAGCAGCCTATTTTGATTTCGAGAAATCGAAGAGTGTTCGTTGTGGCAAACCGCCCTTCTGCAGTCCAGTCCAATCCATCTCTACGAGGCCCATCAACCTTCTGAACTCGTTTGCCGAAGCAGGGCCGAAACCCGCAAAGTGATTGTTGAAGAAAACGAAACGCTCTTTGACGGAGTCTCCGACCTCCTTGAGAGTATTGCTCTGAGACTTCATGGTATCTGCTTGGTCTTTCTGTATTTTGTTGAATTGGTTTATCGCCCTATCACCAACGAACCGCATGTAGACGAAATCAGAGGTAACACTCGCTGGGGTTGTTAGGTATTGGTTGACCGACCATACTTGGCAGATGTTCCGCGTTTCGAGCTGCTTTTCCACGTCGGTATCAAACCAGGATTTATGACGAAACTCGATAGCGTATCTATGCGCACCACTCAGCTCCGACAGGAAACTACTAAGTGCTTTCTCGTGTTTTGGGCGTTTGAAAGAGGGTGGAAGTTGCACCACAAACGGGCCAAGCTTGCCCCCCAATTGCCCTAAGGTTCGGGTGAAATGCTCCAGATAAGATGCGATGCCTTCCAAGTGTTGGTCGTGGGTTATTCGTTTAGGGAGTTTGGGAGAGAAGATGAAACCCTGAGGGGTTGACTTGTCCCACTGTTGTACCATGGCCATGGAGGGAGCTCTGTAGAATGTGGAGTCGATTTCAACACAATCAAAGACTTGGGAGTACAGCCGCAGGAATTCTTGTTGCTTACTTTCCTTAGGGTAGAACGGGCCTACCCAGTCGACGTATGACCAGCCACTGCACCCAATCTTCAGGTTCAACGAGACCACACTGTAATAGAACTGGTTGGCTAGAAGAATTTGTACCCAGGTTCGGGTTGATCCTAGGTTTATGAATGGTCAGGCCGCACGAATTTGTTTAAACCGTCTGGATAAGACCGCGTTGTCCACTGGGCGCAATTGGAGGTAGCGTCAGTTGAAGAAACCATGTCAAACCACGCCGACGAGACCAGCAAGCTTTTCTTACCCAAACCTGCAGGGGCACAAAGGACTGCCAAGAGCTGTGACCGTATTGGACAGCGGACACCGCGGAAGAGGATCGGACAGCGAGTCCTCAAGGGCTTTCCGAAAGACACTTCAAATCGCAACAATCGGCGACGACCCCAGCGGAGTCCTCTCAGGAGTGCGGAACGCTCCGGCCAACAAACTCGTCCTGATTTGTTATGATCGGGACAAGGAGGTTGCAAAGCGCCTTTCCAAGAACATCTCCGACACGCTTAAGACCGAAGTAGAGGCTTACGACAACATTAGGCCGGAGCATTCCTACAAGGACATCATGCAAGTGTTCTCGGACATAGTGCAGAAGAACCGTTCTCAATATGATGACTTCCTGCTCAATGTCAGTAGCGGCGACAAGATGATCTGTATCGCCGCGGCGGTCACCTCGTTCATACTCGGTTTCAAGGCCTTCTTCTGCAAAGGGGACGAATGCGTTATGCTTCCACCAATGAAGCTGAGCTACACAGAGATGGTTTCTGAGGTGAAGTTGGACATCCTTAAGGCATTGGACAAGGCTGGCGGTGAAGTAGATAGCCTCGACGAGTTAAGCAAGCTCACAAACTATGGGAAACCATTGTTGAGTTACCACATACACGGCTCTGAAGACGCAAGAGGATTAATAGATCTCGGACTGGCCGAAGCCACGAGACACGCTAGGGGCAAAACCAAGGTTACGCTCACAACCTTAGGAAAGATGCTGCTCGTAGAGAAGATAGAAGCCTAAAAGTTCAAAGATACTCAGAAACTCAAGCGGCTTAGCTGATTTCAGGCCGATTCTTCCAAGTAGAATTGTGGCGCAACATGATTGACCGATTCTAGGTCCAATTGTCCAAAGATTGATGGATTTTCATGCCTGACTCTCCGACCTGAATATGACGGTAATCTCGCCTAGGGGCTCGACAATCGCCGACACAGTGTCCAAGACTTGGCGACGGATGCCCTCGCTCTCAACAATCGTTTTCTGGCCATCTACGACTAGGGAAATGATGCCGGTCAAGTATGGGCCCGAGGGGCGCAACTTTATGCTCTTCACGTCTTGAACTCCATTCACTGTTTTCAACGCATTCGCTAATACCGATGTCATCTCTGGACTCTCACAAGCATCCAGAAGCACTAAGGATGATTCCTTGATCGCAACATATGCGATTCCGATAATGTATGCTGAGACTATCATTCCGCCCACCGCATCAAGTTGAAGGAAGCCAAGTGAAGCCCCGGCTACGTTAGCGAGCACCACGAACGATGCGGTCCCGTCTTTGAGTGAGTTGTTAGCATCGGTCCGAAGTGAAAGAAGACCGTACTTTTTCGCGACTGCCCTCATTCGAAATGCTCGGTACAGCGATACAGTTCCCGCGCACAGCAGCGTGATGAAAGCAACCTCTGGATAATTGATGGCCCTAGGGTTAAGGAAGGTGAAGTATGAATGAAGCATGATGTAACCCGCAACTCCCACCATTCCGATTGATACGACGAGCGCGGACAAGCTTTCGACTTTGTGGTAGCCGAAGTGGAAGCGTGCATCAGGTCGCCTCCTGGAGTAGTGCAAACCGATCCAGACGATGACGGAAATGACTGAGTCTGAAATCGAATCGACTCCATCAGCCGTGAGCCCTACGCTTCCGGTCCAAGACCCAATCGCGAGCTCAACCAATCCAATGCTGACAAGGGTCATGAACGAGAACTTTGCGACACGTTCACCTGCTTGGAAGGAGCCCGCTAATCCCGACACGAATTGGTTCAATGGGCGGATTCACTTATTAAATTGGACCTGGCCAAAACCAGCCAGACATATCCATTGGACAGGTCTTGCATATGCAGAAGCGAGCGGCCGGCAGAGTTAGAGACTCGCCTAGTGTCATGATGTCGGCCTTTTTACTCATCATCTACGTGGCTTTAGGAATCGCTGGTGGCAATCTCCTCTCTTTCAATTATCAGCTGTTCCTGCCACTGGCACAAGTCAATGCTGCGGTTTGGCAGGGGGCAGTGTGGATGCTGTTTACGGCCATGTTCATGCACGCAAACCCCACCCACTTAGGTGGGAACTTGCTGTTCCTCCTAATCTTCGGAACGTCCCTAGAAGAGCAAGTGTCTCGTAAGAAATGGTTAGCCACATACTTCTCAAGCGGGTTTGTAGGAAACGTCGCTTTTCTTTTCTTGGGAGGCGACGCGGTTGGGCTGGGTGCGTCAGGGGCAATCTGGGGCCTGCTCGGTGCCGCCGGTGGGCTCAAAGGGCTCATTGGGATGATATTCTTCCTTGGACTGGATATCTTCAGTGGCGGGGGTTTCCTAGCCCACGCTGACGGGCTCCTCGTAGGTCTAGCATTCCGTTACCTTTGGTTCAACAAGGCGCTGCGCTCAAACGCTCGAGCATGATGACACTTAATATAGCATCGACCAAGAAAACCTGCAATCATGAGCTACGAGCCACGCATGCGCGGTAGTCGGTTTCGTAGACCGGCCCCCAAGAAATCTTCCAAGGAAAAGCGCGACGACCGCGGATCCCGATTCGCCTACCAAGAAGCAGAACTCGTAGACCCAACCCAAATATCATCCAAAGTGCTAAATGCGGTCCTACACCTCGGAAACCAGAGATTCGCACTACCGCCATTCTCTGAGCACTTCCAGAGATGGATGAAAGATCTTAGAGCCGTTCTTACAGAATTCGAAACGCAACTACCCGAGGCAAGTGACCAGGAATACAAGGATCGCGTCGGGAAAGCATTAGTTCGCGTCGAAGAAAACTTCACTAAACACGTCGAAGCCGAACAAAACACATCCGAAGAGGTCTCCAAACTTCAGAACAGACTGACCCAACATGAAATGGAGATCACGAGGCTCGAAAATGACCAGAAGGCTCATTCCCGCGAAACTAGGAGAAAATTCGAGAAATCCCAAGAGAAGCTCCATAGTGAAATAGACTCGCTGGACAGGAAGCGTCTGAAAATGCTCCGCAAAAAGAGCGGCTTCCTGCAACGAATTTTACACAGATCGGAGTCAAAAATCGAGGACAGCACGAAAGCATTGGAAGCCAAGAAAAGAGCCTTGGGAACCAACAAAGAAGGATTCCAACAAGAATTGGACAAGTCCAAATCTCAACATCAACGTGAGCTCGAACGCCTGAAGGCGGAGGTACGAGAGCTTCGAAAGGGGCTTGCAGAAGCGAAGGGGAACACTGTAGATGATGCGGTGGACGTTAGACAGCTCGCATGCCAAGAACTGCACCAGGCTATAGAGCAGGCAATGGCGCGATTTGACCAGAAGAAGCACACGAATGATTCCACTCCTTCTCAATGATTGCCATCCGCAACCGCCCAACTCGGTGTTTATCAGGCAAACCCGCGCACCTTCTGCTGCACTAGGTGGGAGCGGTGGGCGCCAGGAATGTTCGAATCGATGAACTATCAGACTTCTGTGATTCCCTAGCGCACGACCTCATGAAGGACCACCAGAAGCGCTTCGCGGAAATAGCTAGGACAGTCAAGGATAACGCATCGGGATTGAACAATGCGGCAATAAAGTTCGCGACCGGCGTGAAGAATGCCTGGGGATCGATGGACAAAACCGCCTCCGAATATGGAATGCGCCTTGCCCACAAAATCCAGGAAACGTCTCAAGAACTGTCACAAAAAGACAGCAAACCATCCTACAAGGACACTGAAAAGTTCCACGAAGAATCCGTTCAAGCAATGAACTCAATCATACTTGCCGTCCGAAAGTACATTCCCAAATTGCATAGAGGACTGAAGACTGAATTGGCCTCTCTCAATGGTGCCCTTGCAAAGCTCGAGAATTCAGTCAAAGCTTTGGGAGCGGCTCTCGACAATTCCCCTGGTCTCAAACTCGAGTCTCTACATAGAGAGGCTCATGCAGTTGTCGAAAAGCAGAGTGAACTAGTCGCACTTAGGGCTCAGCTAGAGCAAGAGATCCAACTGCTAAGCGAAGTTTCAACTGTTGAGCAACAACTCTCATCCGAAAGGGAGGCACTTACGTCGGGACCGGAATTTCTTGAACTAAAGCGCTTGGAGGACGGATTGTCCGGGAAAGAAGATGAAATCAAGCAATTGCTGCAACCCATTTTGAAGCCTCTTCTCAAGTTGGAGCGAGCCGTTTCAATGAAACAGGTTGCCTCGGTTGATGCAAGAGCACTTCATGACATGATAGAGAAACCCGTGGAATCGATTGCGATGACCCAGTCATTTGGCATTGTGGACGTGTTGCACTCACTCGAGGAAGCGCTTGAGGGAGGTCAATTGGAGGTTGAAGAGAGGAAGCGGAGAAAGGCGACAGAAACAATTCAATCTATCAATGCTGGAATGCTCGACACAATTCGCGAAGAATACCTCACCCTCCAGGCAAACATCCAGGAAACCACACGCCAGCTGAAGTCTAGAGGACTAATTGAGAAGAAGGAGACCATTGACCGATCGCTGACCGAAACGCGAACTCGAAAACAATCAATCTTGACTGAAAACCGAAATTTGGAAAGGAGGGCACAAGAGTTGAGTAAGGGTGTGCTGAAGCAAAAGAACGCCGTTGAATCTCAAGTCCTGAAGCTGGCTCGCCAAACAATAGTGATTTCCGTAGAGTGAGACTACTACTCCCTAGCCATACTAGAGCCGCTGTAGAGCATCGCTGCTCCAAGGACAAGCATAGCAGCACCCGAAATCGCCGACCCCTGCATCATCGAAAACAGATTCCCAATCATGCCTGCGCCTAGCACCAGCATGATAACGCCATAGACAACCATCAGCCTTCCGAAACTTACGCGATGCATCATCATTTTCGCGTAGAACATGGAGACACCGGTCACCAAGACAATTGCGCCAAGAGCAAGCAGGAAGTAGCTCACCACCAACGTAGACCGGCCAATAGGCATCATAGTCGGAAGCGTAGTTTCCCCAAGGGGAACTGTGATCGGCATCATCGGTGGAACACTCACCATCAACGCCCAGCCGGCTGCCAAATCAATAAAACCGCCAACTATTGCCAGCAGAGCAGAGTGTTTCGCCTTCAAGCAGCACTCGCCACGTTTCTCAACTCATTCCCGGCATCATAAGTCTGTCGCTGGCGAGTCATTGATCGTGTAAGGCTCGGTCTTATGGAAAGAATATGAGGAGCCGCATTGAGCTTTTATGACTGCAAAGCGAAAACAGACCTAGCTTGGAGTGCAGAGGATGCCGTCTTCTGAGAGTAATGGGTTCGTTGACGTCCATGTCCATCCGCCCACAAAGGAGTTCCTAATTGATGCTGGAGGGATTCATGCCGAGGCCGCTGCCAAGAAGTTTGGGCACCCAATCAAGCTAGCTACCTTCGAGGAGATGCTTGAAGAGTATTCAGTTTGCGGGGTGGAAAAGTTGGTTATGTTTGCTTGGGACGCAGAGACGACAAGCCACAGGCCGGCTGTTAGTAATGAATTTGTTTCGAAGGCCGTTGACCGCTATCCCGACAGGATTTTGGGCTTTGCGTCAGTTGACCCGCACAAGAAGCAAGCAGTGAAGGAGCTTGATCACTCGATTCGAGAGCTGAAGCTCTCTGGGCTGAAGCTGCACCCCCAAGTCCAGGCCTTCGAACCAAATGACCCTAAGTACTATCCGATATACTCCAAATGCCTCGAGCTGAACGTACCAATTACCTTTCACACAGGTTCGACTAATTGGGGAGCAGGCCTCAAAGGCGGAGGCAATGTGAAACTCCGTTTCTCAAATCCCATGTTACTAGATGATGTGGCGGCTGACTTTCCTGAATTGCAAATAATCATGGCGCACCCGGGATGGCCGTGGCAAGATGAACAGCTCGCAATTGCAGCGCATAAGGAAAACGTGTACATTGATCTCTCCGGCTGGTCCCCAAAGTACTTCCAACCACTCCTCGTAACATACATGACCAAGATGATTCCGGAAAAATTCATGTTCGGAACCGATTACCCTATGCTGAGCCCAAAAAGGTGGCTTGATGATTTTGGAGGCCTCAACGTGAACAGCGACGTGAGAAGAATGGTTCTAAGTGAAAATGCTAGAAAACTGCTCAGGATAAAATGAGAACTGGCAAATCCAAAAAGCAAGCTCAGGTCAACGGTGATCTTGTTGAGTACTATAGCAAGCGCGCTTCAGAGTATGAAGCAATTTACCGACGGCAAGACCCAATTCGGCTGAGCGAGCTACAGGTAATCTCCCACGCCATCATGGAAAACTTTCGTGGGCGTTGCGTACTGGAGGTTGCATGCGGAACTGGATACTGGACCGAATTTGCAGCTAGAGTTGCAGAGCGCATCGTGGCAATCGATGAGTCATTCGAAATGCTAGAAATTGCGCGAGCAAAGAACATACCCGCGGATAAGGTGGAGTTCGAGCAAGCTGACGCCTACAACTTGGACAGGGTGGCCGGCACATTCGACGCAGGCCTGGCGAACTTCTGGTTCTCGCACATTCCCAAAGCTCAAGTCAATGAGTTCCTGCACGGTTTTCACAAGAAACTCGTCACTGGGGCAGCGGTATTCATGGCAGATAATGTCTACGTGCCCGATATCGGCGGCGAGCTGATCAGACGAACAGACATTGAAGACACATTCAAGATTCGAGAACTGAGAACCGGTTCAAAGCACGTTGTACTGAAAAACTATTACGATGAGGAAGAACTCCGAGGAATCTTCGCACCTCTAGTTATCGAGTTGGAGATTCATGTTGGCCAATGCTTTTGGTGGCTCTCATACAAGATTCCATGAATCACTGATGCTCCTAGCTGGGTGACGGTTTCCTTGCTAGCGATCTAGATGCAGTATGGAGCGGTATGCGTCAATATCTAGGAACCCATGTCCACTGATGTTGATGAGTATGCATTTTTCTTCGTTCCTTGATTCCGCTGATTTCGCTTCATCAATTGCGGCCTTGACCGCGTGGGCGGATTCTCCCGCGATGAGCCAACCTTCACTCTCAAGGAACAATTTCCCCGCTGTGAATACATCTACTTCGTCGCTGGGGTAAGCAATCGCTCGTAGTAAGCCTTCATGCTTTAGTGCGCTGATGATTGGTGCAGCAGCATGATAGCGCAGGCCGTCGGAGCGAATTGGCTGCATGACCGCTTCGTGACCAAGCGTGTACATCATCATAAGAGGCGTATGCCCGGCAGTATCGCCAAAATCATACTTGTACTCACCTTTGATAAGGTTGGGAGCGGCCTCTGATTGTGCAGCGAGGAAGTCGCATTCCCTCTTCTTGGCTAGAACTTCGCCCATGAATGGCAGAGCGATGCCGCCGAAGTTTGATCCACCGCCTAGGCAGCCAACTACAAGGTCGGGTGAATCATCCACCTGCTCGAATTGCTTGATTGCCTCAAGACCGATGATGGATTGGTGAATCAGAACGTGATTCAGGACTGACCCTAAGCAATAGACTCGTTCAGGTGATTCGTCTGTGTATTCGAGGCCCTCAGATACAGCGATACCCAGGGAGCCGGGATGTTTCGCATCTTGGGAGAGAAGTTTTTTCCCGAACGAGGTTTTGCCACTCGGAGAGGCGTGTACTTTCGCGCCGTACATTTGCATTAGGGTGCGTCGTTCGGGTTTCCAGTCGTATACCGCCCGCACCCAGAATACTTCAGTGGAAAGCCCCATCAGGCTGGCTGCGTAAGCCAGCGCGGTTCCCCATTGGCCTGCACCAGTCTCAGTTACAAGCACCTGCTTTCCTGCTTTAGCGGCAAAGTATGCTTGGGCCAGAGCCGTGTTAACCTTGTGCGACCCTGTAGGGCTGAGGTCTTCTCGTTTGTAGTAGATTCTGACTTTCTTAAGGCCGAGTTTCTCTTCGAGCCTGTAGGCGCGGTAGAGGGGGCGCGGCCTGCCCGCCTGAATGTAGAGTTCACGAATTCCGTCAGGTATGTCGATCCATCGATCATTTGATGATTCTTGTTTTAGGCACTCACCAATCATCCTCCGTCCGAGCGCTTGCAGTCGCGATTCTCCATCTGCGGGGTCTTTCGGAGGAGGAATCCCGTGCGGCATGTCCGGGATTATGTTGTACCATTTCTTCGGGAGGTCGTCTATGGGCAGCGCTATTTGCGCTTGCTTCACGCAGCATACCAACATTCCAGGCAGGGTATTCGTGATGTTCCTGATGTTTCCGGCTAATTCCCCAAGCTGGAAATGGAGCGTGATTCATACACCCGACCAAAATCGAGTTTACGAGGAGACTTAGGTTGGAAAGCGACATCGTCACGACAATACAGGCGATTTAGGCCATTCTCGCCCCAGCGGTAATGATTACCGGCGTAGCTCTACTCCTCCTTACGTTGAATACGAGACACAGCTCCATTGTGAACAGAATTAGGTTGCTTGACGACGAGAAGAGAACGTTGGGTAAGAAGCTTCGAAAGGAGAGAAAGTTGGACGACACCGAAAATGAAAGGTTGAGAAGCATCGAGACTCAGCTGAACCTGCTTCTTCCGCGTTTGGCCTACGTTAGGAATGGGATGCTATGTCACATGCTCTCGGTCTTGTTCTTCGTCCTGACATCTTTCTCCATCAGCTTGGGCTACTTTTCGGTCGCACCGAACCTGACTCAAACCCTGATAAACGCCACATTCATTGGGGGCATGTTGCTCGTCCTCTGCGGAGTAGCTTTTCTATCAGTCGAGATCTACATTTCCTACAGAGTGATTCTAATCGAAGTCCGACAGCTTCAGTAAACGTTCCAAAACCGTAATGACCAACCACGCTCACGCAACTGTTCCATTCCAGACTTCTCTGGCACTTCGTCTGACAGATGCTAATTCATCGTATCCAACCTATCATGAATTTGAGGGTGATTCATGGAGGCGCAGGCACTTGTAGCGATCTCTTCTTCTCAAGCCAAGTCAGGAATTGAGAGAGGGCCTCGAATTGTTTCTCGATCGAGACCGATATGACTTGGGAACCTAGCCTTGAGTACACGCAGACGGCAAGTCCGAACCATACAACGACGCTGTCCACCCCCTTCAGGTATTCAGAATATTTCTCCGCTACCCCTAACAACGTGAGAGGCCCTAACCTGACGAACTCCTCATCAGCTTGCGTTGGAGAGTGTGATTGAACGCCCGGGCGCATCTGGTTAAGAACGACATCGCCCCTCTCGGTCGTTAAGGCCATCCATCGTATCTTCTTGTTAACCGCGAAGACTTCTTCGGCGCTCACAACAGGCGTTGCGGTAGTCAATGACCTTACCTCACTGCAATTTGGCCCTTCAGCAAGTTCTTTGTTTCGTCGTAAGCAACGTACTTCACATCGAATTCTTTGTCGAGCAGTGCGGTCAGTGCGCCAGCCCACCATGAGAAGAGAAACGCTCTCGCGGCTCCTGTCGTTCCTTTGACATTGGGGTTAGCAACCTCGATATGTATTGGTTTCTGTGGGTCTTCTGCTAACGTCACTTTCGTTACTCCTATTCCGGATAGACGGTCTGTTTTGGCAAGGTGCTCGACGAGTTCGTTAAGAGGGGCTTGCGGTCTCTCAGGTTTGAGCCTTGCGGCGTCCAACTTGCCTAGGCGAAATTCAAGGTTATGCATGATAACCTCAGCAACTTGGACGCCGACCAAAGAATCAAGATGGCTGCAAAGAGTCTGAGCATCAATAGCTGTATGGCGTTTGCCTAAGATGCGAAGCTCACCCTTCTCAGTGTCCCAGACCGCATCCTCACTCAAACGACCTGCCCTCCCATAATTCACATCGAATTTCAAGCTCGCTTTGAAGGCTGCTTCTCTTCCGTATCTAGTTCTCCAACCCGCGTTTCGATGAACTCCTTGATCTTCTGCTCCCCGTACTGCTTCGCCTCCTGTTGTTTTCGCAAGTGTTCTCGGATGGTGTTGAGAAGCTCTTCTGCTTTCGCTGGTTTGATAACGTAACCGTCGGCACCTTTGTTTACAGCGTCGACAGCATTCTGCAGGCTTGGGTAGCCTGTCACAATTATCTTGATCATCTTCGGAGTTGTCTCCCTTAGGGCTGTTAGCAGTCTCGTGCCTTCCATGTCGGGCAGACGGATGTCTATCAGAGCGAGGTTGTAGAAGTTGGCCTCAGATTTCTCAATCGCCTCTCTCCCACTCTCCGCCGTATCCACCACATACCCGGTCTCCTTTAGCACTGCGGAGAACGTCTTCAGAATCTCCTGATCATCATCGACAATAAGAATTCTTGCCGAGCCGCTCATGCGCTCCTACCTTCTTCTTGGTTTGCTGTGAGAGGAAGTTTCAGGATTAAGGTTGTGCCTTCATCCTTCTTGGTGGTCACAGATATGGAACCACCATGTGCTTCCGCGATGCGTTTGCAGATAGCCAAACCTAACCCGATCCCCTTGGGCTTCGTGGTGATGAGAGGCGTCCAGAGTTCACGCAAGACATGCTCAGGGATACCTACTCCCGTATCCATAAACTTGAGTTCGACTTGGCTATTTGACTTGTTGCTGATTATTGTAAGTTTGCCGCCGTTGGGCATGGAGTCGACAGCATTCTCGATCAGGTTAGAGAACACACGCCGGATCTTTGCTGCGTCGACTCGTATCTTCGGCTCGTCTGATGTCAAGTTTGAAACGGATATGTTCCTTGGAATTCTCACGTTAAGTAATGCGTCTCCTGCGAGCGATTTGAGTGTTGTTTCTGAGCGTTCCAATCGTATCTCTTCAGAGTACTCTAAGAGGTCCTCTACGATCTTATCTGAGTATGCGACACTGTTCTTGACCGCTTCAAGCATCTCCCTGGTCTGCAAATCTGCTTCTGAGCTAAGCTTCTTCTCCAAGACGTATGCCGCCGCAGAAATTGCTTGTAATGGGTTGCGAAGATCATGGCCCACCATTGCCGCTGTCTCCCCGATAGCAGCAAAACGCTGAGCCTTGAGAAGACGCTCCTCCATCCTTTTGCGTTCTGTAATGTCAATGCCTAAAACAAACACTCCTTTGACTTGTCCGTCCTCTCCGAAGTTTGGAACGTAGGTGGCGCTGAGATACCGTGTGCCCGATCTAAGCGTTAACTCATATTCGAAGAACTGTCCCTCTCCTGAGAGTGCGGCTTCCATGCGCCCATGAATTCTCTGATAGGTCTGCTCACCCAATATCTCTCTAACATGTCGTCCCACAATCTCGTTGGGCGACTTACCAAACCATTCTTTGTAGGTTTTGTTGTTGAAACTATACCTCTGTTGCGAATCCACGTAGCTTATCGCTGCTGGCAAGGAGTCTGCCATGAGTTGAAGCTGATGTTGGCTCTCGGCCAACTTAGCGGTTCTTTCTCCAACCATCCGCTCCAAGTTCTCTGAATGACGTGCGTTCTCGAGGGCGATCGCTGCGTGGTTTGCGAAGAGTTTCAGCAACGCAAGATCGGCTTTGGTGAAGTGTCTTGACTCTTTGTCCAAGACGTGAATTACGCCGGTAACTTGGCCTTCCCAGATCATGGGCACGCTGAGCAAGGCGCCGAAAGGCTGGTCCTCCTCAAACACTCCAGCCCGAGCTGACCAGCTGTGATAATCGTCTATTATCAATGGCTGTCCTGTGCTGGCCACTGTGCCGGCAGCGCCCTCTCCAAACATGAGTGACGTTCCGGTATAATCCTTAAGGGTGTTGTAACTCACGACGCATCGCACCATCTGCCTTTCAGGATTACACGTATACAATCCTCCGCTTGGAGTTCTCAGCAAAGTCGCCGCTTGTTCAACGATGGCGCGGAGCATCGTCGGCAAGTCTTGTCTTCGGGTAATATCCAGAACTATCGCTTGGAGCGCTTCCAGTTCCCTAGCATGCTGGCGTAGCGCCTCCTCGGCGCGCACGCGTTCTGTAACATTACGCAGTAGCCCCTCATGGAAGATGATTTTCCCCCGTTCGTCGTGAACGTAACCACCATGATCTTCTACCCAGATCTCGGATCCATCCTTTCGACGCATCCGGTATGCTTCCACTTCTTCCTGGCCTGTGTCCAGAATGTGGCTTCCGCGTTCTTCGGGTGAGAAATACAGTTGCTTCTTGATGTCCGTAATGTCCAGCATTTCCTGCTTGCTCGAATACCCGAACATCTTTACAAAAGCAGGATTGATGTCGACAAATCGGCCCTCGTGCGTGCTGCGGTATGTTCCATCCAGCATCCGATCGAAGAGAGACTGGTAGCGTTCTACCGATTGACGAAGTTTCTC